>Ga0163162_10000013_pt1 | contig 275366 bp, 208 predicted proteins | sample S55metaG_FD_115310 | JGI IMG/M metagenome (GOLD analysis project Ga0163162, IMG submission 115310) | Switchgrass rhizosphere microbial communities from Kellogg Biological Station, Michigan, USA - S5-5 metaG | ecosystem: Host-associated > Plants > Roots > Rhizosphere > Soil | place: USA... | reverse complement strand
TGGCAACACCGACCCGCTGATCGTTATCGATGGCAATCCGTTTGAGGGCGGCTCGTTAAGCGATATTAACACCGCTGATATCGCATCGATCGATATTTTAAAAGACGTTTCCTCAGTTGCTATTTACGGTACCAGGGGTGCCAATGGTGTTATTTTGATCACCACTAAAAGGGGTAAAACCGGCAAGGCTGCTATCACGCTCAGTACCTATGCAGGTTTTGAAGACATGGCGCATGTTCTAAAACCGATGGGCCCGGCAGAGTATGTAAAAAAATATGCGGATTGGAAAGAACAGGCCGGGGTTGTGAATGATTTTCCTGTGCCTAATGCTTATGAGCAAGCCAACTACGCCACTAATACGACTACCGACTGGCTGAAAAAGATATCACAAAACGGATTTATCCAGGATCATACCCTAAGTGTTTCCGGCGGTAATAAAGATGTTAAATACTACGTTGCCGGCGATTATTTCAGTGAGAAAGGGCTGCTGTTGGGTTACCAGACCAAACGCGGAAGCATTCGCTCAAATATCGATGCAACCATAACCGATTACCTGAACGCAGGTGTGAATTTATATATGGCGACCACTAACAATGATGGCGGTCGCGCGAGTTTGGCACTGGCAGAAGAGATCAGTCCATATGGTCGGTTCAAAAATCCTGATGGTACCTATGCTATTTTCCCAATGGAAGGAGAAGAAGCGCTGCAAAGCCCAATGCTGGGCACCATCACCGCCAGGGATTCAAGACGGCAGAATTTGATCACCAATGTGTATGCCGAGTTAAAACCCTTGCCGGGTTTAAAATACCGCATCAACGCAGGGTATACCTATTTGCCTTCTCTCGCCCAGAGCTACCAGGGCCGTTTGGCCGGTGATATTGCTGGTGGAACAGCTGAGATAGATAATACAGAGAGAAAGAACTGGATCATCGAAAATATATTGACCTATGAAAAGAACTGGGGCAGAAGTCACCTGGATGTGACCGCCTTATACAGTTCGCAGGAAAATAAGGAATTCGCATCTACCCTTAATGCCTCCGGGTTTATTAACGATGCCTTGTTGTTTAATGCAATACAGGGTGCGAGCACGATATCGGGTCAGTCTGAAGCGATCACCACAAACATGATATCGCAAATGCTGAGGATAAATTATTCTTTTGACAGCCGGTATCTGATAACTGCAACTGCCCGCCGAGACGGTTATTCGCCATTTGGTTCCAATACAAATAAATACGGTCTTTTCCCTTCAGTTGCTTTGGGGTGGAATATCAGTAACGAGAGTTTTATGAAGGATGTAAAATTCATAAATAACCTTAAACTGAGAGGCTCTTATGGGTTATCAGGTAATCAATCTGCTGTGATCCCGAATTCAACTATTTCAACCTTTACAACTATTTCCATTCCATCCAACGGCAGGCCGACCACCGGTGTAATTGCTGATGTGCTGGGTAACGAGAATTTGAAATGGGAAAGCACCTATGGCAGCAACATCGCCCTCGACTTTGCGATATTGAATAACCGGATCAGCGGTACGATAGAAACTTATAACACCCATACCAAAGACCTGGTGCTTTACCGCGCATTACCAACAGCCACAGGTTATAACCAAACAGTTGCCAATATTGGTAAGGTATCAAACACCGGGTTTGAGTTGACACTGAAAACGCAAAATGTTGTCAGTACAGATTTCAGATGGGAGACCAGCTTAAACTATGCGGCAAATACCAATAAGATTGTAGATCTGTATGGTGATAAAAAGGATGACCTTGGAAACAGGTTATTCATCGGTCACCCGGTAAATGTGGTTTATGACTATAAACAAACCGGCGTTTGGAAAGTAGGTGAAGACCCATCCAATCAGGACCCCGGCGCTACACCAGGCGATCTGAAATTTGCCGATCTGGATGGCAGTAAGACTATTACTACCGATGGTAAAGATCAGATGATCCTCGGCCAGACAACTCCAAAATGGACCGGCGGTATTACCAATACATTTCGTTACAAGAATTTTAACCTCAGCATATTTATCCAAACCGTACAGGGTGTTACGCTTGATAACCGCGTAGTGGATTTTGTGGACTACGGCGGAAGAGAAAACCTGCCAAGCGGCCTGGGTTATTGGACAGCCACTAATCAAAGCAACATCCGGCCAAAACTTACCTATGTTAACTTCCGTGGCTATGGATACCCTGAGGATGCAAGTTTTACCCGGATCAAGGATGTGACTTTCAGTTACACTTTGTCAAAACGTATAGCCGAAAAGTTAAAACTGGGGGGAGCGACCTTCTACGTTACCGGCAGAAACCTGGCCACGTTTACCAAATGGTACGGATGGGACCCTGAAGCCAGTTATGCTATAACCGGCGATACCCAGAACAATTACCCGCTGGTTCGCTCATTTATTCTAGGCGCTAATATTACACTTCGTTAATTCAACTGAAATGAAAAAGTATAAATATATCTTGATCGTGATTGTGGCCGCAGTGATTATTCTGCCGTCATGTTCAAAGGATTTTCTCAAAGAGAAGGTCTATTCAAAATTCACACCCGAGGCTTTGAATGATTCATTGGCATTTGAAGCGAGTATTGTAGGTTTACAAAGCCAGTATTCGCTTTGGAATACGATGAATGAAAACCAGAATGGTAACCAGGGATTCTTGTGTGTATGGCAAATGGGTACAGATGTTGCCTATAACAAGGCTCCAGACGATCTGGACCCCATGTCTATCCCCTACACTAACTATGAAAAGCTAACATCAGCCGATGTGTCCGTGGCATTTGTATGGCAATGGGCATACAATATCATTAACAATGCCAACGTGGTGCTGGCCAATATCGATAAGCCATCGGTACAGGCAGGGACCAATTTCAGAAATAAGATCAAGGCTCAATCTATGTTTTACAGGGCGCTTGCATATAACTACCTGGCTACACTGTTCGGCGGCGTGCCATTGGTTACTGAACCGATAACCGGACCTAAAACAGATTTTGTGCGCGCCCCAATAGACGATATCAACAACCTGATCGTAGCCGACCTGAATTTCGCGAAAGTAAATGCGCCATCGATAGATGAATTGGAAGCTAAATCACTTCCAAACAAGTCTATGGCGTCGCAATTATTGGCCGAAGCTTATTTGCGCATTGGAGGTAAAGATGCTGAAGCCGAAGCCGAATGTAATACGATCATTAACAGCGGTGATTTCAGCCTCATAACCAATCGTTATGGCGTGCACGCCTCCCAACCTGGCGATCCTTTTGCAGATATGTTTATTTATGGTAACCAACGCCGTACGCAGGGTAATACTGAAGCTATTTGGGTAGAAGAAACTGAAAACCCTGCATCGGTACCAAATGGAGCAGGCCCGGATATTCAAAGTAAATTTCCCGGCTACAGGTTCCTTGGCTCGCAGCACAGAAGGGCCTGGGGCTGCCGTTATTACAATACGCCCGGTATGCTTTTATGTGATACTTTGGGGGGCAGGGGTATAAGCAGGATGGCATTGACCTATTTTGTTTTAAACCTGTATGGACCCAATGATATGCGTAACTCGAAATATAATATCCGCAGAAAGTTTTATTACAACGACCCTGCATCACCTAACTATGGACAATTGGTTGCTGGCCCGGGAATAGATACTAATCGCAATATCGTTCCAAAAACCAATAAATGGGACCAGTTCGACCCTAATGATTCCTTCGGTAGCAGCATGATAAAAGACTTTATCATTATGCGCCTGGGCGAAACGTACCTATTGAAAGCCGAAGCCCAATTTAAACAGGGCAACTTGTCCGGCGCGGCCGAAACAATAAATATCATCAGGGCAAGGGCCAATGCTACCCCTGTTACTGCTGCTCAGATCACCATGGATTTTATTCTTGACGAACGGGTAAGGGAGCTGATAGCCGAAGAAAACAGGCGGATGACCCTGATGCGGACAAAAACCCTGGTGCAGCGTGTGCAGGGCAGGGGTTTGAAAATCACCAATATCTCGGATAATAATCTCCTGTTGCCTATCCCACAATCAGAGATCAACCTGAACAAAGACGCCAAACTAACCCAGAACCCGGGTTATTAAATAATATTTTTAGTTGATTGATGTTCATCCAGCGCCACTACCGTTAAAACCGGAGTGGCGCTTTTATTTAGGATAGATTTTAGAGCCGGTTAGATCTTGATGATCCATTGCTTTTTGTAGAGGATATACATGATGCTCCATATCAACACGAGATAGAGAATGGCTGTAAAAAGCGATGCCCATTCGGGGGTAAAAACTTTTAGAAAGACGAAATGATCAAATATCCTCATACCTCTTGCGCCCTTGCCCTGATCGCTTGCCTTCACCAGGTTAAGCAGATTAGGTAAGGCCTCCGAAAGTACATAAGCCGTTATGGCGTTGATCCCCAATACGCTTAACAGCCACGATTTGGAGAAATTGCCTTTAATATCTATGATCCAGTAAAAGATTGCGAAACCTACCGTGCAAATACCACCGGCATAAAGCACATAGGAGCTTGACCATAAAGGCTTATTAAGCGGGAAGACAATGCCGAAGGTCAACCCTGCCAGGATCAGGATATTGCCGCCTATTAACAGGTTGACTGTTTTCCGCTCAGCGGACTGTTCATCATTTTTAAGCGTAAGCCCTACGAATATGCCGATCATCGCGGTAACAACAGCCGGGAAAGTACCCAATATTCCGCAGGGGTCGGTGTAAGCAAATTTCGCTAAATGGCCGGGTGACAAAACTAAATGATCAAACCAGGCGCTGGCGTTTTCAGTAGGTGTTACAGCACTTAGTCCGGCAGGCGGGAAAATACAAACCACACCATAGTACAGTAACAGGATAGCGGTGCTTGTAATGATAAGAGCCTTTTTGGGAAGTTTAATGTACAAACACGTAGCAATAAAATACACCACCCCGATCCTTTGCAATACCCCCGGGAATCTTAATTGAGAGAAATCGAGACTATGGATCAATTGCAATGCAAGGCCAATACCGACAATAATGAGCATCCGTTTGAATGCTTTCAGGATAATGTCGCCATGCAGCTTCGGATCTGCTTTTTTAGACGAAAACGCAAAAACGATGGATAACCCTATCATGAATATAAAACACGGGAAGACAAGGTCAGTAGGCGTACAACCGTTCCACTCAGAATGTCTCAAAGGAGGGAATACATGCTCCCAATCGCCGGGCGAGTTTACCACGATCATTGCTGCAATGGTGAGTCCCCGAAACGCATCGAGGGAACGTAACCTGGTTTTCTTAATCTGCTCAGTCATTTTTTGATTTCTATGATGCAAAATACAGAAAAACTTTAAATATCGTGTACGTACACGATATGTGCTTGGTAAAATTATCGTGATGAAGATCAAATACTTAAGAGGTAGAAAAATGATGTGTATATTTGGACGATATATGAAAACTAAATCTGACCAGTCAGGCGTAAAGGAAATTGCAAGACTGGCTAATGTCTCTATAGGTACTGTCGACCGGGTTATACACAATCGCAAAGGTGTTTCTGACGAAACCCGGAAGAAAATCAACGCCATTATATCAGAATTGGACTATCGCCCCAATAAAATGGCAAGTTTGCTGGCCAAGCGTGATACGGTAACTATCAGTGTAGTTATTCCAAAAAGCTCAACGGAGACCAATTACTGGACCTATCCGCTTGCAGGTGTTGATCAGGCAATTGCAGAGCTTAGGCAGTTTGGTGTAACGGTTCATTATGCATTTTACGATCTTAATTCGAAAGAGAATTTTGTTGAGGTTGCTAATTCGGTTTTAAGGTCTGAACCCCAGGGAGTTTTGATCGCGCCCTCATTTGTTGAAGAAGCAACCACCTTTGTCAGGAAATTAAAAGAGCTTAACATTCCTTTTGTGTGCATCAACTCAGATCTGCCGAAGGAAGACAGTCTGAGCTATATCGGGCCCGATCTTTATCAGAGCGGACGCCTGGCAGCACAGCTGGTTAGCTTTATGATGAGGGAAGATGATGATATTTTTGTGATCAATATTTCCACCCAATTAGAACTGGATCACCATTTGTTCAGAAAGGAGCAGGGTTTTAGGAAGTTTTTTGAAGAAAATCACCTGTTGAACACCGTCCTGTCCCTGAACGTTAATCATACCGATACCAATTCGATTGAGAAGCAGATTACCAAGGCTATCAACTCTACACCTAAGGCCCGGGTGCTTTTTGTGACAAACTCGAGGGTTCATGTTATAGCCAAAGTCATTTCGAAAATTAAGTCGGATATATTATTGGTCGGATACGATTTTATCGAAGAAAATATCACTCAACTGGAGAATGGTACCATCCGTTTTATCATCAGCCAGCGCCCAAGAGAGCAAGGCTACCTGGCTATCATGACCTTGTACAAGTTCTTGTTCAAAATAGAGGATGTCGGCCAGGTAAACTATATGCCTATCGACATCATAACCAAAGAGAATTATAAATCTTACAAGAATTAATCAACTAATCATTTTTAGCTGCCCCGACCGGTTCTGGATGGTCAGGCGTGCAGTAGTAAACATGGGCTTTCTGATAAAGAATTTTATCTGATTCCAGGCGGTTAACAAAATCGTTATAATTTTTCTGAGCTCCTGGAGTCCAGGCGGATTCAGCTACAGCTGCTATCCTTGGAAATAATAGATAATCGGCTCTTTGAGTCGTTCCTACGGTTTCGGTCCATAGATTAGCCTGTATCCCAAGTATATGATTATCATCCTTTTTTGCAGCAAGGTTTAAACTTTGCGGGAAGGCATAAACTTTCTCTAAAGGATTAAAATCTCGGTGGTCCCATCTGCGGCCAAATTTATCACTTTCCTGCTGCACAAAATCAAAGTACAAAGGTAAACGCGGGCATAAAATAACATTGTAACCCCCATCCAGTGCAGCCTGCAATTTTTCAGGATGATCCTGCCGCCACCAGAAAACTGTTGTTTGTGCAGGGTTCAAATTAGCGCTTACAGCTTCATCCCATACAGCAGTTTTGGTGTTCCAGCTGGTTAACGAGTCGCTGATCCTCCGCGTAAAATAATGTTCTACATCATCTAATGTAGAAAGGTGGTTTTTTTCCATAAGTGACTTTACGGCAGGTAGCGAGTTCCAATTCTCCCTACCAAAGCTCACCTCATCACCACCAATATGGATCAGTTTTTCAGGGAATAAAACATTTATCTCACGGAGTATCGCACTTATATAATCATAAGTCGACTCATTGCCAGGATTAAAAGTAAAATTCGGATGCTCCTTAATGCCACCGCCAGAAAATTCAGGATAAGCCCGGTTAGCGGCAGAAGCGTGGCCCGGCATATCTATCTCAGGAATGATTTGGATAAATCTTTCGTTTGCATAAGCAACTATTTCGCTAATATCGCTCTGGGTATAATAAGTTGAACTAGCGGTGCTGTCGGAAAAGCTGCCGATTCCACCAACGAGTGCCAGTCTCGGGTATCGGGCGATCGCTATACGCCAGCCCGGTTCGTCAGTCAGGTGCCAGTGAAAGCGGTTTAGTTTATAAAAAGCCATCCAGTCGAGCAGCGACTTTACATACGCTTTTCCAAAAAAGTGCCTTGATTCATCCAGCATTAAACCGCGCCATGCATACAAAGGCCGGTCTTCAATTGTCCAGCAGGATATCTGGTTGCTCTGAGTTTTTGCGATGAGTTGCAGAAGGGTTTGCGCGCCATTGAAAAGGCCGTGCTCCGAATTACCTCTCACAGTGATTTGCTTATTATGCATCAGCAGGCTGTATCCTTCAGAGGCATTCTTCTCAGGTTTGATTTCAAACCTGATCTCATTAACAGGTGAGCGTTGATCCACATTCAATGCCAGGTTTTTCATCCGGAAAAGCTCCAGACGGAATGTATTTACAATAGCAACAGCCTGTTTATCCTGAGCTGACAAACTGGTAAGCTCCGAAAGGTTAAAGCTATCGTCCGCTTTCTTGTAGGAAGATGGCAGTGGAATAATGCCCGGAGTTTGCGCTTTGACCAGTGATGTTGACAATAAAAGCACTACCAAAAGAAATCCGCGTATACTGTAAAATCTTGTATGCATAATAATATTTTGAAAATACAAATAAAGCAATATTTTTGTAAACGTGTACGTACACGTTAATATTTATTCAAAGCCCATGAGCCTGGTCAAAAATAAGATTGTACAACGATCAACCAAAGTCTGCATCATTTTGATGATCATTCTTTTCACAAATTATGTAAAAGCTGCCAATAATCCTTCAATGGCACAGGATCAATTCCGGATAAAAGCATTTCACCTCGACCTGCGGATACAGGTAATGAAGTTAACTGCCCTCAAAAAACTAGCTTATCAACTTCATGGACAGGGAATAAATGCCCTGATAATGGAATGGGAAGGTGCATATCCTTACGAAAAAGAAACGGTGATCTCCAATCAATATGCCTACAAGCGAAGCGAGATCAAAGAGTTCATCCGATATTGCCATACCTTAAACATACAGGTAATTCCGCTACAGCAAACGTTTGGACATGTGGAGTACATCCTCAAACACTATAAATATGCAAAACTACGCGAAGACCAAAAAGACCTCTCGCAGGTTTGCCCGGTAGAACTGGACAGCTGCAGAACACTTTTTACCGCCTTGCTGAAAGATATAGAGGAAACGCATGATTCGCCATACATTCATATTGGCGGAGACGAAACATTTTTACTGGGTCATTGCGAAAAATGCCAGCGCAAAGTGGCACAGGTGGGCCTTTCAGGCTTGTATTTTGATTATATTAAAATGATCTGTGATATTGTGGTTGGCATGGGTAAAAAGCCGGTGGTATGGGCGGATATTGCCCTGCATTATCCTGAAAAAATACATTTACTTCCTAAAGAAACGGTATTTGTAGACTGGAACTACGGTTGGGACCTGAGTCATTTTGGCGATCATACCCAACTGCTCAATAGCGGCTACGAAATTTGGGGAGCACCTGCATTACGAAGTGAACCGGATAACTTCTATCTCACCAAGTGGAAAAACCATTTCGATAATATTAAAAACTTTATCCCCGAAACACGGAAGCTCAATTATAAAGGTATCGTCATGACCTCATGGTCGACATCCGGCGCTTATTGTACTGTTTTCGATTCTAATGATGATCCCTTGGCCCTATATCCTATCAGGCGTGTTTGCCCGCTGTCGGGATTCAATTTATTGATCAACGCTTACACAGCTGCCTTGAAAACCGATCAGCCATTGGATGCGCGGAACTTTATAAATGAATACTGCCTGAAACAATACGGCCTCAGAAATGCAGATGCAGGGAAATTTCAAAGAGCACTATTCATGACGCCATACCCGGTTATAAAAGGCCAGGTTCAGTCGAAGACCAAATTGTCGGTGCAAAGTATGGTCGACAGTACTTCAGAAGCCTTATCCCTCTTCAAAAATCTGAAGCCAACCAAAAACATCGATGAATACAGCCATTATATATTGATGACAGATATCAGGTTGTTCTATCTTAAAGTCCTGATTTTGGAACAGCGCGTAAACGGCGATGGGTTCAACCTGGCGTCAGCCGGCAAACTTGTTCCGCAGGTAGAAGGCCTTAAAAAGAAATCGCTGGAGCTTAACAAGTCGTTTGCAGCATTGAACGGCAGTTTCCTGAAAGAGGGAGAAATTGCCGCGGAGAATGCCCTGAGAAATGAGAAGTTTAATGAGCTGTATAATCAAATTATGGCTGTCAGTCCCGCCAAAACCCCAACGAATTTATAATGAAGCCCTTAAGCCTTAAAATAGTTAACGCAAAAATTATAACTCCGGATAAGATCATTGGAAACGGAAGCCTGGTTATTGAGGATGGTAAAATAAAGTCTATCGCTTCCGGTGATATCGAATACGAGACCGAAAATGTTCTTGACGCCGGCGGAAAATATCTTTCGCCTGGTTTTATCGATATCCACGTGCACGGTGGAGCCGGGCATGATTTTATGGACAACGATATCGATGGCTTCCTGGCTATAGCCGAATTGCATGCACGCTACGGTACAACCGCTATGACGCCTACTACACTGAGTTGCGAGAAAGAGGATCTGCTTCAGACCCTTGAGATATATAATAAAGCAAACAGCATTAATAACAATGGCTCACAATTCATAGGCCTGCATATTGAAGGGCCATATTTTGCAATGAATCAACGAGGGGCGCAAGACCCACGCTATATCAGAGACCCCGATCCGGAGGAATACCGGGAGATAGTAGCAAACAACCCTTTTATAAAGCGATGGAGCGCAGCGCCTGAATTACCGGGTGCCATAGAATTCGGGAAATATATGTCGTCAAAAGGTGTGCTGCCTGCTATCGCGCACACTGAAGCCATATATGAAGAGGTTAAAGATGCATTTGAAAATGGATTTACGCATGTCACCCACCTCTATTCCTGTACATCGACGGTTACAAGGAAAAATGCCTATCGTTACGCCGGCGTTGTGGAAAGTGCTTTTCTTATCGACGATATGACAGTTGAGATCATTGCCGACGGAATTCACTTGCCGGAGCCCTTATTAAAGTTAGTTTACAAACTGAAAGGTCCAGACAGCATCGCATTGGTTACTGATGCCATGAGAGGCGCCGGTATGCCACCGGGCGAAAGCGTGCTCGGAGACTTGAAAAACGGGCTGAAAGTCATTATTGAAGATGGCGTTGCAAAGCTTCCGGACAGGACTGCGTTTGCAGGAAGCGTTGCCACTGCCGACCGCCTGGTCAGGAATATGATCACAATGGCTAACGTTCCCTTAATAGATGCCATTAAAATGATGACCGCGACACCGGCGACCATTATGGGCGTATCTGATAAGAAGGGGACTATCGCCGTTGGTAAAGATGCTGACCTCGTTCTTTTTGATGAACAGATCAATGTTTATCAAACTATAATCGGCGGGCGTATTGTATTTGGAGAAAAGGCCAAAAATCTATCACAAGCAAATCATGAATAATAATTTCAAAATAGAAAAACTGGAAGTATTTGTGCTGAAAGACCGGGACACGTTGGGCGAATATGCAGCAAAAAGAGCAGCCGAGAAGATAAAACAGATCGCCTCAGAAAAGACTGCCGTCAATATCATTTTTGCTGCCGCACCCTCGCAGAATGAATTTTTAGAATGCCTGCTCGCGGATACCACTATTCCATGGGGCCACATCAACGCATTTCATATGGATGAATACCTGGGCCTATCTGCTGGCGCACCTCAAAGCTTTGGCAGCTTTCTAAATGAGAGGTTATTCAGCCATGTGCCCTTTAAATCGGTTAACCTGATCAATGGTCATACAGAGGATGTTGAAAGTGAATGCATGCGCTATACAAGTTTGCTACAAAACTTTCTACCAGATATCGTCTTTATGGGCATAGGAGAAAACACACACCTGGCTTTCAATGATCCCCCGGTCGCAGATTTCAAAGATCCGGAGACCATAAAAAAGGTAACATTGGACGAGGCCTGCCGACAGCAACAGGTAAATGACGGATGTTTCCAAAGTTTAAACGAAGTGCCACGTTATGCTTTGACACTGACAATCCCTGCGCTGATGCAGGCTTCGTATATATTTTGTATGGTTCCGGGTAAATTAAAGGCCGGGGCGATTGCACACACTTTGTCAGAGCCAATTTCTGAACGTTATCCATCAACCATACTTCGGACGCACGAAAACGCGATTCTTTTCGTTGATCAGGAGAGTTATACAATTTGAACCCCAACCCCTTGTCAAATAACCTACAAACCATACTAATATCGGGCATCAATGTTCCTGTCCTTTCATCCACTGACGAAGCAGGTCAGAAATTGGTTTATCATGAGATCGCAAATGACCCGTGGGGAAACGGCTCTTCTGATTGTGCGGCCAGGTTTAAGATCGGTCATACCAACACCCAGTTATTTTTGAAGTATAGGGTAGAGGAACAGTTTATAAAAGTAAAAACACGGGCAAATAACGATTCAGTCCACTTCGACAATTGTGTTGAATTATTCTTTGCCTTCCCCGGGGATGAGCATTATTACAACCTGGAATTTAATTGCCTGGGATCGGTCAAAGCTGCTTTTGGCCGTGGGCGCACCAATAGAAAGCCATTCCCCGATGAGGCGGTGAACAGGATAGCTGACAATATATCCATCACCCTAAATAATATAAATACCGAACGGAAAATATGCTGGGAGCTAACTGTTCTGCTTCCGATCGATATATTTATTTTTCACAAATACGAATCCTTCAACGGCCTTAGTTGCAGGGGAAATTTTACCAAATGCGGTGAAAAGCTACCTGGCCCACACTTCCTGAGCTGGAGCAATATCCATTCTGCAAAACCTGATTTCCATCAGAAGGAATTTTTTGGAGAAATTCTGTTTGATCCATCTCAAAAAGAGGAATAACCGGTATAAACCCGGATAGTTTGGCCGAGGCACCAGGTTTTTAACGGTAATAATTTAGTTCGTTCAGGTCCTGTCCGGCACTTAGCTTTCGACAGGCTGGAAGCCTATGTATTTGCAATTTGAACATTTTGTCATCAACTATTTTCAGCTTCCTTACAACTCCGGCCAAAGATGTGGCCTCATCTTTTTCGTACTGATGAGAGAGTTTAAATAGATAATTTAATGCGTTATTTTACTGATAGTTGCCGGGTAATATTTGTTTTTTTGCCCGGAATACTTTAGTTTTAGAAACTTAGAGTACATTATGAAATCCTATACCTTGTTCCTCCGCAAACGTGTAAAAGCCTATACCCTCACAGAAATTCTGGTAGTACTGGTGATCATAGGTATTTTGGTATTACTGGCATTACCTAACCTGTTACCTGCAGTAAACAAAGCCAAGAAGCTGGAAGCTAAGCAGCAATTAGCTTATGTGAAAACCCTTGAAAAGGATTATTTCTATGAACATTCCTCTTATTCAAAAGATTTGAATGAGATTGGTTTTATCCAGGAAAAGCTAAGCACCGAAGGCAATGGGAAAGCGAATTACCGCATTGAGATTACCAATGCCACCAATACCACCTTTACTGCCAGGGCTACGGCGGTAAAAGACTTCGATGGCGATGGGCGTTTCAACGTGTGGGAGATCGATCAGGATGGTAACCTAAAAGAAGTAGTAGCGAATTAAAGTGATAATTGTAAAAATCCTAACCTTAACCTGTTTACTGATGATCTTTTTCCAGGATGTAAAAAGCCGCTCGGTATATTGGATTCTGTTTCCGGCTCTTGTTGGGTCATTATTGGCTTTACATTATTTTCAAAACAATAGTGCGATATGGTCGTGGCAGGCTGTAATTTTCAACATAGGGTTCTTTCTCGGGCAATTAGCATTGGTAACCGTCTACTTTTCTGTCAAAAACAAAAAACTGACCAACATTACTGCTAACTTGTTGGGGCTAGGCGATTTGCTTTTTATCCTGAGCATTGCCTTTTATCTTTCCATATTTAATTTTTTGTTCTTTTACATCGCTAGCTTAGTAGTAGTGCTGGTATTTTGGTTGATCTGGCAGCGTATCTCATCAAATAAAAATAATAACATCCCATTAGCAGGGTTACAGGCCTTACTTTTTATTGTCTTTTTATTGTGCGACTGGTGGTTTAAAGCAATCAGTTTAAATGATGATACGTGGATTTTGAACCTTATCACGAAATGAATATGATGGACGAGATTAATATAAGGACAGACGACCTGCATTGGCTGACTAAAGACCAGGCCTGGCATTACAAAGTATTACCAAAAGGAAGAACGGCACAACAGTTCACTCTTTATTGCGGGGATTCAACGGATGGGGCAGCTTTGATTGAAGAGCTCGAAGTGCTTTTGGGCACTCCGGTTAAACTGGAACCGATTAATGAAGCGCAAATAGCCAGGCTGCTTTCAAAATATTATCTAAAAGAAAATGGGATCAAAGGGCAGGCCGCTGTACAATCTTCTTCCAACACCGATGACTTTTTGATTAGTTTGATAGGTGAAGCTAAAAACCTCAAAAGTAGTGATATTCACATAGAAAGCTATGAGAATAAATGTCGTGTCCGTATCAGGATAGATGGTATGATGGTGGAGCGATATCTATTAAAACGTGATGAATATCCGGCGCTGATCAACAAGATCAAGATACTCTCCAACCTGGACATTGCAGAAAAACGGCTCCCACAGGATGGTCGTATTAATTTTAAACAAGATAATCACCAGTTTGACATCCGTGTTTCCATCCTGCCAACACTTCATGGTGAAAAAGCGGTACTTCGTTTACTCAGTAATGATGCAACGGACATCGATCTCAATAAGTTGGGATTTTCCAAATCCGATCTCGACAATTACTTACAGGGGGCAATGAGACCCAATGGTATCCTGCTGATAAGCGGCCCAACCGGATCCGGAAAGACGACAACGCTATATGCTACGCTTAAACTTTTGAATAAAGAGACGCGAAACGTGATGACGATAGAGGACCCGGTTGAATATACTCTGGAAGGGATCAACCAGGTACAGTTGAAAGAATCTATCGGACTTACATTTGGAGCAGCGCTCCGGACTTTTTTGAGACAAGACCCGGACGTAATTATGGTTGGTGAGATAAGGGATATGGAAACTGCTGAAATGGCCATACGGGCAGCCTTAACGGGGCACCTTGTATTATCGACTATACACACAAATTCAGCCTGGGGTACCGTATCCAGGTTAATCGATATGGGTATACCGCCATTTTTGGTGGCCAGTACCCTCAATACAACTGCTGCCCAACGATTGGTACGTTTGCTTTGCCCGCATTGTAAGGAAAAAATGCCTTTTGATGAAAATCTTTACCCAAAGCAATTCAAGCCTTACAATACTATTTATCATCATCATATAGCCAAAGGATGTGAGCAGTGCTACTATACAGGATATAAAGGCCGTAAGGCTGTATATGAGGTCATTCCCGTAGACCAGGAATTGGCCTTTGAAATTAAGAACGGCAATATGTATATTCACGAACTGTTAAAACAGCGTGGTATCGGTACCCTCGCGGAAAATGCTTTCCGCCTGTTTGAGGAAGGATCGACATCAATTGAGGAAATTTACCCGCTGCTATTTAATTACTGATAAACCTTATGTACAAAAAATTTACCCGCCTTATTTTTATACTTCTAGTAATTTGTTTTGCCGGTAAAGTGTACGGGCAGCAAAACAGGATCACTGCTATACAAAAAAAGCTGGACAGCTTATCCAAAACAGTGCCCGGCCTTAATCAAAAAGTACAGCTCAATGTGGTCGGTGGAACGATACAACAATACCTTACCGGTATCGCCAGCTCCAATGGTTTGAGTATCAGCGTCGATCCGAAATTGAATTTTGCTATCAGCGATTCTTATAACGATATCACGGCTTCCAACATTCTCGCTTTTCTTGCGCAAAAATATAACCTGGACATCAGTGTTGTTGGTTCGATCATTTATGTGACGTCATACCAGGATCCGGCTCAATTTATAAAACCTGCCCCAAAACAAATTAATGCTAAATATAATTCTGCAGACAATACCCTGTCATTAGCCATTAATAATGATAGCCTGGTAGCGGTGGCTAAAAAAATCACCGAGGTATCAGGCAAAAATATCGTCGTGCCTAACTCATTGCAGGCTAAACGGGTGTCAGGATTTATTGAAGCGGCTCCTTTTGAAACCGCCATGGATAAACTGGCTTATGCCAATGAGATCAAAGTGGTTAAAACCAACGATAATTTTTTTGTATTCCAGCCGCTGGATGAAAACGAAGAATTGTATATCAATGGCGATAAAAACACTGCAGTAAGAAGGACGTTCCACCCGGCAGCGGGGAATGGAAACACCGGGGCAACAGGCGTATTTAGCAGGATGGTAAACGGACAAAAGCTTATCTCGGCAGATGCCGTCAATACACCTATACTTAGCCTGGTAAAGCAAGCGTCCCAGGAGTTGGGCAAAAGCTACTCCATTTATACCGACTTGAAAGGTGCAATCGATATTCATGTCAGCGATATCACTTATGATCAGTTCCTCGATCTGCTTTTCCGCGGAACCAATTACACCTTTCAAAATGAAAATAACATTTACCTGATCGGTGACAAGTCGATCGAGGGTTTAAGGACCTATAAGGCAATTCGCTTACAGAACCGGTCGATCGATACCATTGTTAACATGATTCCCAGCGAATGGAAGAAGGCCCTGGAGATTAAAGAATTCAGGGAGCAAAACACCATTTTGCTTTCGGGTTCGATAGCGCATATTAAAGAAGCGGAAAGCCTCATCAAGGAACTCGACGTACTGGTTCCGGTCGTGATGATCGAAGTTACTATGATCGATTTTCATAAAACAAGAACTATTTCTACCGGGATTACCGCAGGCGTTTCTGATAGCGTGAAAACAGGCGGGACTATATTGCCTGGCGTTGGTTTTACCTTCAGCGCCACTTCGGTCAACAGTTTCCTTAGCAGCATAAGCAAAAACACATCCATTAACCTGGGCCACGTTGTTCCTAATTTTTATGTAAGCCTGCAAGCACTTGAAAATAATAATAATGTGGATATCCGCTCGGTTCCAAAGCTATCAGCGCTCAACGGCCATTCAGCAATGCTCAGTCTCGGCAGTAAACGATATTACAAAGATGTCACTCAGAATTTTTATCCTTCGGCAACAACGACCGCATCAATTTTTTCAAATGTGTATAAGGAAGTCAATGCAGACCTGAGCATTGATATCAAGCCCGTTGTTTCCGGCGACGATCAGGTGACTCTGGCAATTAAAGTGAACGTTTCTGACTTTACATCGATCCCAACTGATGGTTCGCCACCGCCGCAGTCCATCAACAAGTTTGAGACCAGTCTGCGTGTGCATAACGAAGATACCATCCTGCTTGGCGGTATTGAAAGAACAGAAAATGACCTGACCGCATCGGGCACGCCTATACTGTCAAGAATCCCGATTCTTAAATGGATATTTAGCAGCCGCACAAAAACGGCTTCTAAAGTAACTACTGTATTGTTTATCAAATCCACCGTATTGCGTTAAACCGATGAGTAAGCTGGATTCCTATTATCGTTTAAACAAGGTTGCAGGTATACAAATTCACCTCGGCAATGATGGGCACGGTATTCAGCTTTGCGCCGTGGAGGCAAACGGTAATCAGCTTGATATAACAAAGAAAATTAGTGGCCTGTCAGCTTTAGCCCAATTAAAAGAGCACCTGCCGTCCAAAGCAGTTGTGGCGCTGAATCTTTCCGGAAAAGGTATTTTACAAAAGAGGATCGACAAAATTGAAAATATAGATTCCAACGCTTTTAGCAAGGTCCTGCCTAACGCCAAAGTCGGGGACTTCTATATCCAGAACTTCATATCCGGTGAGCATTCTTTTGTTTCGGTTGTCCGCAAGTCCGAGGCCGACAGGTGGATCGGACAGTTAAAAGAACTTTCATTTCAGCCCATTTTACTCAGCCTGGGCGTATACCCGGTAGATCACATTATGCCGCAGCTGAACGTTTATGAGCAGGAGGCAGTAATAGGTGGTTACGAGATTCAAAGAAATGAGAGAGGCGAGTGGCTCGATGTAAAACCGGTTGACGGTAAACCGTCTTTTGCCGTTAAACTCGGTTCAGAAAAAATTGACGACCAGTTGCTCATTCCTTATGCTTCAGCATTTCAGGTAGTAATGGCCGGCAAACTTGACCCTATTGTGGCTCAAGCAGAAGAGCTAAACCAAATGCTTCAATCAAAGCTGGCTGAGCAAAAACTGAAGGTACGTGGGGCCATAGTACTCGCAGTTGTGTTTACTTTGCTTTTAGGAAACTTCATCCTGCTGTCCTGGCTCAACTCATCCAATACAGCTTTATCCGAGCAAGTTGGAAAATCTGCCGAAACGACGAGCAATCAACAGGAAATCGCCAGCCGGATAAAAGAAAAAGAAGCTTTGCTGCACACACTGGGATGGGATGGCGGTATCAACAAAAGCGCATTGATCGATCAGGTTGCGTCATTGTTGCCTCCGGAAATTAAGCTTAGCGAGATAGCTGTTAATCCTGTAGATATCGCCGGCAGCAGGCTGCAGAAGGGCGTTGTTTTTTATGACCGGAAAATAGTTATTTCCGGCAACTCGGAAAAAATCGTACCTGTTAACGAGTGGATAGCAAGAATACAGACGAGACCATGGGCAAAGCATATCCGACTGGAAAATTTCGCCTACAACAATGAGTTAAATACAGGGCAGTTCACCATTTCTATCGATTATTGAAATGATTAAACCCGGACAGATAAAAAAAGAATACCTGCTTTTAGGGGCTGTTGTCTTACTTTTAGTACTTTGCTATCAATTGGCCTTCAGGAAAACAGCAGACGCATGGCACCTTCACAAGCAATTGCAATCACAATTAGCGCAATCTTCCAATGTGAATTTCCAGCCAGGTTATTCAGAGCGGAAAAGCGCCAATATCGGGCGGATACTGAATTTGTACAAGGCAGATACCATCAATTTCAGGAGCAACATTATTAGCAGGATATCATCCATTGCCGAGAAGGAAAATGTAAAATTATCAGAGTTGCCTACTGAGGATCTTGCCCGGCATCAGAAACAACTGATTATTCAAAAACTCGGCTTTGAGGGCGACTATTTTTCGCTTGTAAAAACAATTAATCATCTGCAGGCCACCAGCGGTATCGGCATCATGCGGAGTATTACTATAAAAAAACCAGACCTTCATGCCCTGCAGGGGCAGTCAGAGAAGCTGGCACTTATCGTCAATCTGGAAATCAATGAATAAAAAACGCTGCGTTGTATTGACTTAAGCGAAAATAAATATTAATTAAAAAATAATATTGCAAAATTGATTTAAGATATTTATGTTTGTTAATAACCTTAATATTTACCATAACCAAAATCACAGCCCCATGACACTGCAACAAATCCCATTCCAGTAACGACAAATTAATTTGCCTGCAATAGACTTTTGGCGGTTTTTTCTGATAAGAGCCGGGTAACTCCAAGCAGTCTCTAATGCAACATTCAGCGCGTGCTGATATTCAAGACAAGTGAGGCAGATAATGCATCTGTCACAGTGATGATCGTTGCTATTTAATTAATAATTAATATCAAAGCAAGTAAATCCGTTACAAATTCCTTTTTATGAAAAAAATCACCCTATTTCTTATTGCTCTGGCCTCATACTGTATTTGTTCAGCGCAAACTTATTTGCCGTTAACCGGAGGTACTCTGACCGGGCCTTTAGTAGGTACAAATGCTAGCTTTCAGAATTATATGTTAATGAATTCAGCAACTGCTCTCAATACAACATTGACGACGCCGTTGATTTATTCGACCAATGGAACCGGAACAGCATATCCGTTTTTGGATTATAGTAATTTGATTATCCAGTCCAGGGCGTCAGGGGCTGATAGGGATATTGTATTTGTAACGGGAAGCAACCCGCCGACAATTCGAATGGTTGTTGGCAGAACAGGTAATATCGGCATTGGTACAACCAGCCCAAACTATTTACTTTCTGTAGGCGGTAACGCTTCTTCAGTTGCCGGAGGGCAGTTATCTGTTCAATATATTCCAACAGTTACTTCCGGGATTTATGCCGGGCATGTTTCCCAGTTAATTGCTAACCCGGCCACAGCATCATCAGCTTTTTACTACGGCGTTCTAGGTGAAGCAGGCGATAACACAGGCGTAACATCAAATTTTACAAATACACTTGTCGGTGTTGCGGGGAGTACAGTACACAGAGGAACCGGTAGCATTGCCTCATTGATAACATTACTTGCAACCAGCCCGGTAATAACAAATGGTGGTATTGTTACTAATGCATATGGTTTATATATTAATAAAATCACTACTACGGGGATTACAAATAGTTATGGTGTTTTTCAGTCTTCTGCCAGCGATCCAAATTATTTTGCCGGCAATGTAGGTATAGGCACAGTAGATAATGCAAGCTGGAAGTTAGCAACCTCAACTTATAAATTGGCGGTCAACGGTAGCGCAATTGCCACCTCGATGGTAGTAAAACTTCAGGCAAACTGGCCCGATTACGTTTTTAAGAGTGATTACCACCTTCCTTCTCTATCGGAGGTTAAAGCTTATGTAGATCAAAACCATCATCTACCGGATATGCCGTCAGAACAGGAAGTCGCCGACAATGGATTAAACCTTGGCGAGATAAATAAACAGCTGACAAAAAAGGTAGAAGAACTCACTCTGTACCTCATAGAACAAAATAAACAACTGGCCGAGCAGAAAAAAGTAAATCAGTCTTTGCAGGAACAGATTGATAAGCTGTCGGATGCCATCAAAAATCAATCATCGAAATAATCTAATGTCATCATTTTGACCATATCATGAAAAAAGCACTATTAACTCTTATTTTATCTGCCATTGTCTCGGCAACGTTTGCTCAATGGACTACAGGAACTAATATCAACAACACAAATACCGGCAACGTTGGCATAGGCACTACCACGCCGGCAGGTAAACTTCATGTTCAGCAAGGCTCTTATGATTTTTTAACGACTGCAACTTCAATTGATTTAGGCCTTAACGGTATTACCGGAGGCTGGGCGAGGGCATTTCGTATTGTAAATTCAAGCGGCTCCAACGGACAGGATGGAGGCGCTTTTGGTGTACGTGGATTAGGGACGACGGTAAACTATGCCTATATGGCTATTCCGACCTCATCGGATGTATTAGGCTACAGCTCAACCAAAATCTTGGTACTGGATAATTCTGGAAATGTAGGCGTGGGCACAACAGGACCCAACACTCGCTTAATGGTAGTTGGAACAGGTACAAATAGCAACGGCGTAATAAATATTCAATCGTCTGATGCCGGCGCGCGAGGAACTTTGATGCGCACCGGCTTTTACGGATACACCAGCCAGGATAATAGCGGCAATTATTTCCAGGCTTGGGGCATGCGCTTAAATGGTGCAGATAACCTTTGGTACCGTGCGTATACGGCCGCTAATAATTATCTACCCTATACCGAACTCACCACTGGCGGAACTATCGTCTTTGGTGGTGCTGTGAGTAACCTGACGACAGACGCGAACCCAACACTCAACCCTGTAATGACAGTTAATGTTGGAGCAACGCCAAGTGTAGCAATAGGGACAACCGACCCTAAGACTTATATGCTGGCAGTAAACGGCAGCGCAATTGCCACTTCAATGACCGTCAAGCTGAATGCGAACTGGCCGGACTACGTTTTCAAAAGCGATTACCGCCTTCCTGCTTTATCGGAAGTGAAAGCCTATATAGATCAGAACCATCACTTGCCGGATATGCCATCAGAGCAGGAGGTTGCCGATAAAGGATTAAACCTGGGTGAGATAAATAAACAGTTGACTAAAAAAGTGGAAGAGCTGACATTGTATTTAATAGAAAAGGATAGGAAAGTGAAAGAGCAGGAGGCACGAATTTCTAAATTGGAGGAGCAAATGCAACTATTAATATCTGCCCATTAATTCATTATTTTTTACTACAACCTTACCAAAAGTCCCTTTTATGGATCGTCTTTTAAACGTCAAATGCAAAAAGCTGATTTTCAATTTGCTTTTTACTTTTATATTCAGTCAAGCTTATAGTCAAAACTCGGTACCGGTCGACCTTCATACAGGCACGGCCAATATATCTATTCCGCTTTATTCACTTAAGGAAAACGACCTTTCAGTTCCTATTGGTATTTATTATAGCACAACAGGAGTTAAAGTTAATAAACCTCTTGGGTACCTTACTTACGAGGAATACGGGTGGAATTTGCAAGCGGCCGGTGAAGTAAGCAGGGTCGTCAGAGATTTGCCAGATGATTACAATTCAGGTGACATTGTCAATCCAATTCTGGGATGGCTTAATTACACTACACCACTTTTTTCGGTTAATAGCTCGCCAAGTTGTGCTGATGAGGCAACCTACTATAATAATTTGAATAATTCAGGTGCATTCAATTATACACACGATATCGAACCTGATATATTTAGTTTCAACTGTGGCGGCCTGTCAGGGAAATTTGTCATTGATAAAGGTGGTACTGTTCACACAATTCCGTACCAGGATGTGAAAATCACTTATCTAACCGGTCCTCAATCCAAAATAACTGGTTTTATTATATGCAACAATCAAGGTTATACTTACCAGTTTAAAGCCATTACAAAAAGTACAACTGTACAGAATTGCTGTAGATATGATCCAAGTGCCACTCCCGGTTATGATATTAGAACCTATTATCAGGACCAGAACCCGTTAACTTATACAACAAACTGGGGTCTCACCGAAATGGATTCTCCGGGTGGGTCAAAAATTACTTTTAGTTACGATACAGGAACAACGACTGAAAACCTAGTGCCCCACGGGATTATTTTTAAAACCACGACACCGATTGACGGAACAGTCAACGCTAACTATAAACCCCAAAATTTTTATAATACAGATGCCAAGACTACCGAATATAAACTCCTATCCATCCAATCTTCGACTAAGCAAGTAAATTTCGGGCTGGGGAGTATAGAAATATTTAATAAAACTCCATCGGGGGCATTGGATCGAATAAAAAAAGTATTATTTTATGGCACCGGTTTGAGCGTTATCGGCGATGTGGATTGCGCAAGTAATCCAGTCGGTTCTTACAAATTTGATTACTACGGCCAATATAGCGGCGGCACAGATTTTCCATACCAAACAAAAAGCATAGATTTTTGGGGCTTTTTTAACAATCGGAACAATTCTTCGCTAATCCCTAAAATTTATGTTTATTATAATTTAACGGGATCTGATAGATATCGTCTTGACCCAATTCCGAATAATAGTCAATATTATTTACTTGACGGGGACGACCGGACAGCTAATCCGGACGTTGTAATGATGGGGTCCCTTAAACAGATTACCTATCCTACAGGGGAGACTGTCAGATTCGAATACGAATCAAATGAATATTATGACCAAACCGCCCAAACCAATTTTAAGGGTGGAGGCATAAGAGTAAAAAAGATCACCTATAGTGAAGGTTCGGGGAATAGCCCTGATATAGTTAAAACCTATACCTATGCACCAAGCAGCGGGCGACTAATCTATAAACCTGTCTTTGCTTATCCTACCGGTTTTTACAGAGATTGGTATGGATCAGCAACTTTTAGCCCAGCCAGTCAAACCGGGAAAGATCATTGGGATTATTTTACTATCCGATCAGAAAATGACCTGAGTCCCCAGGAGGAATATAATGGGAACTATGTTTTTTATTTGTCTGCCAAGGAAACACAACTCGGCAAAGGAAGCATTCAGAATGACTATTTAATTCCGGCTGAATATGGCAAAATAACGGATGGAACGGACTGGCAGGCGAGCTATTCCTACCTTGCACGAGCATCGAGCTGTTTTGATGTTGGAATAGTAACCCCAGATTATTACTCTTATCCATATCCACCTAATACCAATTACTCATTTGAACGAGGATTGCTCAACAAACAAACAATCTATAACGATGCCGGACAAATTTTAAAAGAAAAATATTACACCTATCAACGTGTAAATCCCCAGACAACACCTGTTATCATAACAGGAATGCGCTCAGCGACAACTACTAATTCAGTGAATTCATATACGGTTTTTTCACCATATAAAATACTGGCTGATGTTACCAAGTTGCAAAGTACCGTGCGGGAAGTAAACTACGATCCTACCAATTTAAGCCAAAGCGCAGAAACAACTGCAAGTGATTTTTATGATAGTCCAAATCATAAATTGCTAAGTCGTAGCAGTACTTTGCTAAAGGATGGTACAATTTACACCACTAAATATAAATATCCCGCCGACTATACAGTTACTGGTACCGCTGCCGATGATAATACATCCATCATTGCCGGCTTTCGTTCGCCATACAACAATAACTATATGACCGGGGTAGTGATTGAAAAAACATCATCCGTACAGAAGCCAGGCCAATCGGATATGGTTATTGGGTCTTCATTGGTAAAATATAAAAACTTTACTGTTAATTCAGTAGACCATACAATCCCTTCAACAGTTATCCCATTGCCTTATCAGTTACTTTCGCTGGCAATCGGTGCCCCGGTAAGTGATTTTGTCCCAGCGTATATTGCAGGTGGAACTGCTTTCACAGCAGACACACGGTATCACACAATGCAAACTTTTGAAGAATATGATAGTAAAGGCAATATTACTTCAAGCTTTGATAACCACAGGGAGAGAACGGGAGCGCATTATGATGTAACGCAAACATTACCAGTATTGCAAGCAGTAAATGCATCAGCCAGACAAATGGCTTATTCGGGTTTTGAAACCATTTCCACAAATTCATTTGTATATAATGATGGAAGCAATCCGGTACCGGTTTCTCCCGGTCGTAGCGGTAATTATGGGCTAAGCCTCACCGCAAACACAATACTTAAACAAACTATCGATAAGGGGCCGGGCCAGAATTATATTTTTTCTTATTGGATACAAACAACTAACGCTACCGGCACCCTTACTCTTACCCTTACAGATGGAACAAATACCGCTTCTTACCCAATCCCTTATTCAACTAATGCTAATGCGTGGACTTATTATCAAAAAATTGTACCAATAACTCAATTCGGGTCGTCCATTACAATTACTCTTTCAACAAGTAATTCAGTGTCGATAGATGATATAGTGTTCTTTCCAGCCAATAGTAATATTTCATATTACACATACAATAAATTTGGTAAAACATCCGAAACCAATTCAAACGGGATTACCAAATTTTATGAATATGACGATAACGGAGCACTTCATTATATCAAAGACGCCGACCAGAACATAATTCAGCGAACGATTTATAACTATAAAGCATCGGTATCGCTGTCGGTGCAACCGGCACTTACTGATAATACATATCCTACAGGCAATAAGGTTGGCGATAATATTACTTTTTCTATTTCTGATTTGACCCAGTTTAGCTGCTTGCCTGGTACCGTTACTTATGCCTGGGATTTTGGAGATGGCACTACAACAACTGCCTCAAGCACTGTGCCACAAAACCATACTTACACTAATTATGGTAATTATATCTACTCAATCACAGTAACAAGCAGCGTATACGGTACTCAAAAAACATATGGAAATATCACGATATACCAAAAGGATTTTTCGGTCTCGGTATGTAACTCCTCAGGGCCAGTTGTTACCTACTTGTGTCCACATCTGGGAGCCTATCAGTGGGGCAGCTGTAACTCCACTCACGCCGGAAGTATAGGAACAAATACTTTCACTGCTAGTATCATAAATCCCTATGACGCGACAGCTTGTACTGCTCATTATTATTATTATTGGTATAAAGCACCATTGAACAGCTCCAACTGGCAGGCATTGCCTCAGTATAATAACATGACATCGATTACTATAACTATAGCTAATCCATCCTCACCAATCATATCTGACTCTTACAATATACGTTGTGACGTGAGTAGTGATCCATTCCCCTGCCAGAGCGCGTTTATTAAACCATTGGGAACTACTAGTGCAATATCATCTACCATATTTATACAGCAATCACCAACCGATTCAACGCCATGTCAATAGCCTTATCGAAAAACAAATTTCTTACATTACGTAAGTGCGTTTTGTATATAATTAATGCAGGAATGTTTGCGTGGGCACCTTTATTCAAGGCGCATGGTCAGGAAACCTACGTTAAAGTTATAGATGCGACTGTTAGTCAATATAGTAATGGATCTTACCTTGCAATGCATAGTGTAACACTTGCTCCTGGCTTTAGCTTTACTGCCACCGCAAGCGGCGCCACGGCCAGCTTTCATGTTTATATTGAAGGGAAGGAGCCTATAATTCAAGATGCTACTATACCACAGAATAACATTGTAAGATCGGACATTATTAAAGTATCAGGAATTCATAGTGATAATGATATTATTCCTCTCACAAATGCCGCCAACCAAATTCAAACCCAATATACCTACATAGACGGTATGGCCCGGCCTATACAAAGTATTCAATCGCAACAAAGCCCACTTGGAAAGGATATTGTGCAGCCTGTTGTTTTTGACAGTTTGGGCCGTCCGTCAAAACAATATTTACCCTATACAGCTACTACTACCAATGGTTCGTACCAAACCAACGCTATTGCTGCGCAGGCAGCATTTTATAATACAGCTAATCAAAAGATAGCTACAGATGGTACCCCGTTTGCTACGACCAGCTATGATAAATCACCGTTAGAGCAAGTAACAGAGCAGGGCGCGGCAGGGGCTGATTGGCAAATCGGCACGGGTCATACAATACGAATGACTTACAGATTAAATATCGCCAATGAAGTGCTTACCTGGAATGCATCCGGCACGAGCGGTTATTACGCTGCAAATTTGTTAGCTGTTACTGAAACGCTGAATGAGAATGGTAATAAAGCTACATTATTTAAAAACCAGCTAGGACAGGTGATACTTAAACGGGTTGCCTTTAATGAAAATGTGACTGAAGACGGTGTAACAAGCTTCGTTACCAATTTGGATACTTATTTTATATACGACGATTTGGGGAGGCTTATTTACCAGGTACCCCCAAAAGCTGTGGCCAAGATAGCTGGTGGCGCAACCTGGAATACTGCATTCATAAGCCAGTGGGTTTTTAGTTATATTTACGACGCAAATGGCCGTTTGGTAGAAAAGGATGTTCCTGGTGCAGCGCCCGTATATATGGTATACAACCAAATGGATCAGCTGGTAATGAGTCAGAATGGCAAGTTACGTAGTACCAACAGATGGTATTTTGTAAAATACGATCAAGCACAACGCCCTGTAATTTCCGGCATATACACTTATACAAACCCTTATCCCGGTGATACCGGCACACCACAGGCTGAACTTCAAAAACTGTATAATTCGTTCAACTATGACGGTACAGATAAGTATTATGAAGAACGCCTTTCAACAGGAACCCATGCCTATACCACACAGTCATTCCCGACAAGTGGGTTAGATATAGAATCCGTTAATTATTATGACAGTTATGATATTTATGGTAGTGGAACTGGAACAGCAAATTTTAGTTATCAACCGCAAGGCTTACTAAATGAAAATACTGTTTCTACAAATTGTAATGGGATTTTGGTTGCCGCTAAGGTAAAAGTTGTAGGCAGTAATAACCGGTGGCTGGTTAAAGTCAATTTTTTTGATAAGTACGGCCGCACAATACAGCAAATTAAAAATAATCATCTTATTGCGGCAGATAATACACCTAACCCAAGTACATTATCAGATATTACGACCACAGTTTATAATTTTGACGGCACAATAGCGATAAATAAAACTTATAAGAAAATCAGTACAAGCAATACGGTTTACCTGATCAATAAGTTAAGCTATGATAATGGTGGCCGTTTATCATCTATTACTCAAAGCAATAATGGTTCGGCTGACCAGGTTGTAGGAAAATATGTTTATAATGAATTAGGACAATTGGTTGACAGGAAACTGCATCAAAAGTCAGACGGCACCTATTTACAGTCTGTTGATTACCGGTATAATATTCGCGGATGGTTGGCAAGTATAAACAGCGCCGACCTGGCCCATAATAATGATGCCGGTGACCCGCCCGACCTTTTTGGTATGGAGCTATCCTATGATAATACTGAAGCGGGCTTTATTGACGGAACTACCTATAAACCATATTATACCGGACAAATAGCCGCTGTAAAATGGAAGGTGGCGAGCGATGCCAACACTACCAGGCCCGAAAGAAGTTACCGATATACTTACGACGCTGCAAACCGTTTGCGAAAGGCCTATTCGGCAGCGTTGAGTGGAACAACATGGAGTACAGAACTTGGCGGTTATAACGAAAACGCAGATTATGACCAGAATGGAAATGTATTGCATATCGACCGGAATACGGTGTATAACGGCTCAGTCTTTACGATGGATAATTTAACGTATAGTTACACGGCCAGTGGTACTACTTTCGGCAACCAATTACAAAAAGTGGACGATGCAGTGGCAAATACTGCCGGAATGACTGAGTTTAAAAATAATGCCAGCCAGGCCATAGAATACACTTATGATGCTGATGGTAATTTGCTGACTGATGCCAATAAAGGGAGCGCAGCTACACCTGTGAATTATACTTATAACGATATTAATAAAGTGAGCAAAGTAGATTTTGGCAGCGGAAATTACGTAACATATACTTATGATGCCGCCGGGAACAGGCTGGAAAGACAGGTGTTTGCCGGGAATACCATAACCAATACTTTTGACTACCTTGACGGATTTATTTACCAAAACAGTACTATAATATCCTTACCCATGCCTGAGGGTCGTGTGACAGTTGCTTCAGGAGTATATCAATATGAATATATTATTAAAGACCATCAGCAGAATGCACGGGCCTCGTTCGTAATGAACAGTACAACCGGTGCTGCCCAATTGGTACAGGAAAATCATTACTATCCTTTTGGGATGACTTTAATGGGCCCTACCATCAATACCATATCCGGCAGCAATCCTAATCAATTTTTGTATAACGGCGGCAGCGAACTGCAGCAGGATAACGGCTCGAATATTTACAGTACTTTTTACAGGGAATATGACCCGGCTGTAGGCCGTTTCCAAGCCGTCGATATCGATGCAGACAGTTACAGCGATACTTCACCGTATGCGTTTGCAAGCAATAACCCGGTTATGTTTAATGATCCTATGGGAAGCGATCCCTGGGACAGCGATCCCAGAAACCTTGCGGGGTCATACTATGATCCCATTAATCAATGGCAACGCGCCGCCAGTACTTATGGTATGACGCCAGAGGAAATAGAGTTTGCCCGATATCATGATCATCAACAAGCGTTTTTAGATTGGGCGAATACTAAAAGTATTATCGGAACGTTACAAGAACTTGGTTTTGTTCAAGGTCCAAACGGAAATTATGTTTATAATGGTCATACGTTAACTGAAATATATCAGGGGCAAATTTATGATGTAGTACAAATACCTGGTGCCGGACCAAATCAATATCAAATAATATTCCCGACCGATGATAATAATTTATGGAGGTTAAATGGATATATTGATATTAGTAAAGAACAAGCTTATCGGACATTAGGTATACAACCTGAGAATAGTGATAGTCAGGGGGATGATTATACCCATGATCCTATGTTTTACGCTAATGCAATTGTAGGTTTTGGTGGTGCCACATTGTCTTATATTGCTGACGCACACACAGTAAACGATATCTATCATATTCAACAAAATGGCATTGTGAGGTCTGTTTTCAGTGCAGTTAAAAACAATTCTTTCGTCAATAAGTCTTGGACTAATGCTTTAGGTGAAGTAGCAAAATACGATAAGTATGCCAAAGGCTTAGCTCTTGTTAGTGCAGGTCTTACTGTTGTTAATGTTATTAATAACCGAGCCATTAAACCCTCGGACTTAATTAACGGAGCAATGGCCGGAATATCCGTTTCAGGTTTTGGCAGTTTAATTGCGGGAGGATATTTCTTACTAGATATTGGCTTAAAGGTAACTACAGGTAAAAGCCTTGGAGACAGGATTGATGAATCGCTAAAAACACCAGATCATGCATTAGTAAGGTGGTAAATGAAAAAAATAGTAAAATATTATCTGATTGTTTTTTATGTCTTATTTAAATCAAAAGACAGGGACGAGAAAGCTGTTAATAGTGCTATTTATTATTATTGCATTCATTGGATTATAATAGGAGGGATACTTTTAGTAATTACGCTAAAAATTTTCCCAGAGTACAAGAGCTTACAATCAGAACCTCACTATAAAACTTATTTCGAATGGTTTAAGCTGGTGTTGGGTGCAGTGATATTTATGTTATATCTGTATTTTTTTGAGAAATTGAAGCATATCATCGTAACCGAGGAGAACAAAGATTTGAAAATTAGCCCGACACAAAAATGGATATGTTATTTAACTTTACCATTTCTAATAGCTATCTTGATTTTTATAATTAAAGTTTATAATTACTAAGATATCGGGACGACAGAAGCGGTCGTCCAAAATATCTAAGGGATTAGTCAGTCCGCCGACCAGAGCCCTTAGCTGTCGGCAGGCTAAGTCTGTAGTTTATAACTATAGAAATCCTCTCCCGGCTAAACGTACCGCTTGGATGAGATAATTGTACGCATATTATAAATACGAAGCCCGACCTATGGAGCAGGGCTTCGTTATTTAAAGGCAGTTGGAATTTAATCTCTAAACGGGCCCTAACTGGCGAGAGTATGCAGCGGTGGATTGTAGGCTGAGTACTCGTGGCCTTCTTTATTAAAAACCAAAGCTTTCAAATAACCAAGCCCAACCACAGCGTTGGGCTTGGTTATTTGAAAGTCAGTCTAAATTTCACCACATTCTACTGCAAACTATTGCTCATCTGGAACAATGGCAGATACATTGATATCAAAATAACACCTACAATCAGCCCCAGGAAAATAATGATGAGCGGTTCCATCATGCTGCTTAGGGTGGAGGTTTTGTATTCTACTTCTTCGATATATTGATCAGATATGCGGCCGAAAAAGTAATCGAGCTGGTTAGTTTCTTCGCCTACCTTAATGAGCTGTATTAACTTGGAAGGATACACTTTAAATTGTTTCAGGCTTTGATGTAACGGCTTGCCCCGCATGATATCGTTTTCTACCACTGCAAGCGATGATTCGATAGGATAGTAGCTGATCATCTGCCTGCTTAAAGCAATGGCCCTCAACAGCGGTAGCTTAGCGTTGATTAACAAACGCATCGAGTTACAAAAACGCGCCAGGTATATCTTCTGCACCAAATTACCCACCACCGGTATCCTGAGCACAAACCTTGAGACAAGTTGCCTGAAACGCTCCGTCTTGCGGCTGGCGTAAATAGATACCACTATTGTGAGCAGGACTATGAACCCTTTCCAGAAATTATCTTCCATGGCCCTTGATATGCTGATGATCTTTTCGGTGATCCAGGGTAATTGTCCCCCAAACCGTTTAAACACATCGCCAAACATCGGAACGATAAATTTCAACATGAAAAACACTGCGCCCAGTGAAGTGGATAATACGACGCATGGGTAGGTTAGCGATGAGACGATCTTCCGGCGTTGTTTGATCTTATTCTGGTAGAACCGTGCCAGGTCCTCCAGTACCTCTGTCAGCTTGCCTGTCTCCTCACCGATCTGCAAACTGTACATTTCATATAAAGTGAATTTTCCTGATTGCCCTATTGCCGCGGAAAATGAACTCCCGTTTAAAACATCGTTCTGTATTTGTTTAAACAGGTTCCGGTCTTTCTCTTTTTCCTGGTCGGCTGTAACCAGTTCCATACTGCTTTTCAGGTTGATGCCCGCTTGCAGCAGTGAGCTAAGTTCGAGGTAAAAGGCTTCCTTTTTCTTGTCGTTCAGCGAGTTCCCCCCAAAACTGATGTCACGGTTCAGGAGTGCCACCAGGCCACCTTCTTCCTTCCCGGAAACCGGCTTTGCTTTCTTTTTATTTTCGTACCTGCTCAGATCAATTCCCGGCATCGGCTTTTCGGTTAATAAGGTTTACGGAACTGTATATTTTATGGTAATAGTACGGAATTTTTTCTTTTTGCAGGCTAACCAGTATGGCCAATTCATCCACCCGGTTGTCTTCTTCTATGTCCTTGAGGTTATCCAGGGCTTTGTTCTCGAACGACATGGTAATAGAATCGGTTTTTACCCGGAACGTATCGACTGTAATACCTCTTCTTAAAACATAATCCGGATAAAAAATGTATTTAATTACCCGGTTGCTATTCTTCAAGGCTATGCCGTCTGTGTCTTTTAGAATCACCTCCGCACGACCGAAATCCATTTGTAATAACTCGTCCAGTCGAAGTACAGTCGCCATCTCCTGGTGCTTAAGCTGGTAGGTACGATAAGAACGGGTCACCAGGCTGAACACAGTGTAGCTGATCCCGATCACGAGTGCTGAAAGCAGCATGGCGATCGTTACTTCCATGATTGTAAATCCCGGTATCTTTTTACTGATCATGATCCGCCAAAATAAGTTCGTTCAGCTCAGCCAGAATCTGGTGGTTTTCATCATACGCTTTCAGCTCCACCTGGAGGATTTTGTCATTTTCTGCATAGGTTTTTACTGACCTTTCTATAGTAAACCCTGCGATAACGTTTTCTGTGTCAGCTACCGGCTCTGCACCTTGCATTCCCCTCATCACCTCAGCCAAAACAGCCTCTGCTCTGATTTTTTGACCGGATAAAGACATGTGAGTTACGTTACTATATATCATCATGGCAATGCCGAAAACAACGATAATAATTACCATAGAAATAACCACCTCTAATACGGTAGACGCTCTTGCCCGCCTGGTTATAGTTAATTTCCTTCCAGCCATTGCAATATTTTTTTCTTATTTGAGACAGCCGGCAGCAATCCGCTGCCCAGGTAGTAGGGCGATAATTCACGGGAGTTGATCTCCGCATTGATCAGGTAGTTCTCGTAAAGGGTAAATGCGTTTTGGTAAAGAAAACGAGTAGTGAACAGGCTGCCATAGATCACGCAACCGTCTTTAAGCGCCATAGCATCCTGTGAATAAACTTGCCCGCTGATTGTATCTTTTTTACCGAGACGTATTAAAGGCTTGATCTGCCCTGGATTCTTTTCCCATATGAAGACAGTCCCCCTTATTGTACTCGTCTCCCCAACTGTTATTTTAGCCTGAACGGAGAATTTGCCGGTATTTGACCGGATGATCCCCAGGCAGGAAGGGTAACCAAAGTGGCAGTTTTTACCTATAGCGATCGAATCCGAGGCAAACAGCTGGCAGGTTCCTTTGAATCCCTCATTCACAATAATTATCCTGGCAAAGACCAGGACATTATCCAGCTTCACGTTGCTATCAATCGTTAACGTCGTATCAGAACGCAGTACTATATTTCCTTTGAGCGTAATTTTGCTGAGTGTATAAGCCTGATTTTTGAAATCTATCGTCTTGGTCGGCTTTAAAAATGACCGGCTTATGGAATCACCTGCGGCAAACTGATCGCCTTTTTCAAAAAAATAGCCGGCCAACCGCCGAAGCCTGACACTGTCCAGCAAAGGCAGCTTTTTTTCACTGGTTCGTTTCTGGCCTATAACCAGCCGCTTATCTCCTTCATAGGCTTTATTGTCTACGTAGGCCGTCTGTATTCCAGCCTTGGGCAAATATGCATTACCCTCAATTCGTGTTTTACCGCTAACTGAAAGCGGGCGGTCATCATCCGCTATATAAAGCGCAGCCCATTTACCTGAATCTACCGGATCTGCTATAGTGAAAGTCTTATAAATTGTATCTCCCTGTGCAAATGCACGGACCGCACCCACCTCCAGGATACCCCATGGTTTTTTTTGCAATAGAATAGAATCGCTAACGCTGCTGAAAAGTCCGAGCCTGGTGGGTTCCTTATACACGGAGTCGGGGGCCGCGAGTAAAAGGTTGATCCCCGAGAGAAGGTTATGATTTAGCCTGTCATGCCTAAATTTTTTTTGGTACTCCGCCCGGTAAAAGTACGCCACAGCAACCAGCGAGGAGCAGATAAGCCCGATGACCAGCGCGATGACAATCACCAGGTACAGCGCAGATGCTCTGAGCATATAGCCTCCAGTTTATTGTTTAATCTCGTTAGATTTATTTAAGGAGTCAGCAGTTTTCACCTTCTTATGGAGCAATGGCAATCTTTTCCATATCGAAGGCTTTTTTCCTTTGATTTCCACACCGCGTTCCCATGTAGAGGTTGCCAATAAAGTACCATCTTCTTTCCATGTTTTCCAGATGCCATCTTTTAAACCTTTTTTAAAATTACCCTGTTCTTTCAGATTTTTGTTCAGATAGAAGATCGAGTATAGCCCGTTTAACAATCGCCCGCTATAACCGCCCTGCGTGTCGTGAATCATATTAGCACTGTACCAGTAATACAGCAGGTTAGTCTTAACTGAAATCGTGGAAGATTCATGGTCGAGTTCGGCCACGATATTTTGATCAGATTGTGCAATTCTTACTTTGTCCAAACCGTAGGCAGGCATTTTTTGCGCACTGACGGCCACCGACAAAAAACAAAACGATATCAGGATTATAAATTTCATTGAGCTGCAGACTTAATAGCAATAAATTTTGTTTTCCCCTCATAACTGATCTTGATCGAATCCCGCAAGTTTTTGATCAGTTTCACCTGGCTTTTGCTTTCACCCTCGGCCAGCGTTGTGCTCTGACCATTGATGCTCACAAGGGCGACCAGTTTTTTAGTTGACGGATTGCGGATATAGCCCGAATAAGTAATAAATGACCAATTTATAGCTGGTTTCACTGTTGCAGGTACAGCAATACTTTTATTTGCAAGCGTTTTTTCAGATTTGCTGACCAGGGTATCCTTTGGTTTTGTCAATCCAAACGGGTCTCGGTAATTTAATAACAATTTGGTAGTGTCCTTTGGTAAGCTGAAGTCGTTATAACTTTCCTTCACCGCAGATGTTGCCAAAGACAGCGGCTTGTCGTCATCAGCTGTAACCGCGCCGATAATGCGGTAAAGAATAAGACCCCACAGACCCGCAACTACAGCAATCAAAAAATACGTGAGCTTTTTATTCTTCATGTTTACTGTAAAATAAAACTCCTTTGTGCGCTTGCGGCGCTTTCGTTGCCCGAAGCATCCAACGCAGTTACCATCCAGTAGATTTTATCGCCCGAATTACCCAAATTAAAACTGTAACTATTGCTGGTCAGCACCATCGGAAAGCTTTGACTGTATAAGGTAGTACCATCGCTTTTGTAAACGTATAATTTGTATTTTGCGGCACCAGGTACAGTACCCCATTGTAAATTGACAGGCAAGGGCAATGTTGTACCATCAGATGGCGAGTTTAAAGTCACCGCTCCGGGTGGCGTATGATCATAGGTTATTACGTTAATAGCCGACCATTGAGCCTGCGCGGTATCATTTTCCGCCCGGACACGCCATTGATACACCTGGTCCTTGGGGAAAGTAAAACTAAATTGCTGGCCCGGTATCACCTGGTTGTAAACGGCAGTGTTTTCATTTGCAAAGTTGTTAGTATCAATTTCCAGCTGATATTTTGTCGCTCCGTATAGGTTGCTCCACTGTAGCAGGACCGATCCCTGGTTGGTAACCAGGTTGTTGGCAGGCGACGTTAACTGTACTGACTGTTGCTTAATCGAAGTAGCAGCCACAGAAAAACTCCGTGGATTGGAATAGGCGGTCTGCGAGCTTCCATTTTGAGCAAGCACCCGCCATTGGTAGTTTCCGGGATTAAAATTAAAGGCAAAAGTGTTTTTCTGAACGATTGTATCCAATACCAGGTTGCCTGGGCTGGCAAAACTGGGTGTAACCACTTGCAAATGGTAAGACAGCGCATGATCCACCTCATCCCACCAAAAATTAACAGTATAGCTTGTGCTTTGATATTGATCGGAAGGCGCTTCGGGTTGAATGGTTTTCTTGGATATTGAAGGCTCTATAATTGCGTCACAGGACGAAAAAATACTTACCGCAAGCAATAAAAGACATAAAAATAGATAAGGTTTCATCACAGACTAAAGTTAGAAAATTAAATTAAAGATATAAATAGGTTGGCACAAAAAAGAAGCAGATAGTGTTAAAAAAGCAATATTTATATCCATTTAACTAAGCGAGAGCAGTAAAAAGCTTTATCGAAATGTGTATATTCGTTCACTATGAGAATCGTATCACGCTTATCAGGCATTTTATCAATGGTGCTTGTGTTATTCGTATCAATATCCGTATCTGCGCAATCGTCAAAAAACAAAAAACACGTTATTATAGGTTACGTCGGCGGTTACCGGGGCCTATATGATACCACAATGGTTGACGCAAAAAAGCTCACCCACATTAATTACGCATTTGTAGTTATTAAAAATAACCGTGCTTACCTCGAGCATGAAAAAACGGATACGGTGAATTTTCGTAACTTGGTAAAACTCAAAAAAATAAATCCTGACCTTAAGCTGCTTATCTCAATAGGCGGTTGGGGCGGAAGCCATAATTTCTCGGATGCTGTGCTGACCGATACAGCCCGGGAAGCTTTTGCGGCAAGCGCCGTTGCTATAGTAAAAAAATACAACTTCGATGGCGTGGACATCGACTGGGAATACCCCAACGATATTGGGGCGGGTAATATTTACAGACCTGAAGATAAACATAATTTCACGCTGATGTTTCAGAAATTGCGGCTTGATCTGGATACCCTTGAAAAACAAACCGGCAGCAAAAAGCTCCTCACAACAGCTGCAGGTGGATTTACGCGTTTTCTGAAGCTTACGGAAATGGGAGAAGCGTCCAAATACCTGGATTATGTGAGCCTGATGACCTATGATTTCGCGCAAGACAGCCTGCATATTGTGCTGCATCATACCAATCTTTATGCATCGAAAGGCTATAAAACACTTTGTTCGGCTGATATGGCGGTGCACGATTTTATGGCGGCAGGCGTTCCCGCAGATAAACTGGTTGTAGGGGTTGCCTTTTATGGCCACACGCTGGCAGCTGCAGATTCGCAAAAAACGGTCCTTGGCGCCAAAACTGCGTCAGTACGCGTTCGTGGTGTAGGAGGTGGATACACATTTATCAAGGATAGCCTGATCAACCAGAAAGGCTTCAAATATTACCGTGATAAAGACGCCTATGCGCCTTACCTGTACAACGCCGATCTTCGGCAGTTTATCACTTTTGATGATGAATGGTCGGTTAAGAACAAGTGCAAATACGTTAAGAAAAATAATTTAGCTGGCGTCATGTTTTGGGAGTATTCCTCGGATAGAAAAGAATATTTGTTAAAAGAGATCAACAAGAATCTTAATTATTAATCAAAATAGCTTTCATCAACTCTCCCGCTAGTCAGCTTATATGAGCCCGACGACCTATCGGAATAATAGAAAAGCCCTGAGTTTTCACTCGAGGCTTTTGAAATGGCAGCAGGTCCCGGGATCGAACCAGGCTGATCAGTATTCTCTAAGAAAGCACATCATTAACGGTTAGGTTGGACAACCTGCCTTCAATTCCAACGGGACCCGCAACGACAAAAATTAATTTCGCAATAAAAGTAAGTATAGTGCCTATAAGTAGGTGAGTAACAACAGTTTTAAGTATTTCCATAATTTTGATTTTTTTAATTTGTTCAACAAAATGGCTGATGATTACAACTAAAACCTCTTTAATGTGCCAGAACTCAAAGTACTTAACCAGTTTTTCCAGATCTTTAAATTCTTATTGGAATAACCGTAAAACAATAAGAATAAAAAAGTCTCAAGTCGAAAGACTTGAGACTTAACTAAGGTAGCCCGAACAGGACTAAATTCGAACCGCTTTGTAAATGGTTTACGAATTTTAGCGCGGATTTGAATTCGACAAGTCAAAGTGTTCGATTCCCCTACTGGCTACTTAATAAAACGCGCTTCACGGCGCGTTTCTTGTTTATCGTCCTTAACAAAATGATAAGCAGGGGTTGCTTTCCATCAAAAAGAGTTGGAAATTTTTCAATAAAAGTCTATACTAATTTCAAAATCGGACTATTATTTTACTAGAATCTTTTTAATTTAGTACTAAATGAGACTTCGACTTCCGTTTCATGGTGAAATATAAAATAACCTTATCGTACCAAATAATGCACAGAACCCCTATAAAGATTAAACAAACAAATGCTTTCCTTTCCATACGATTAATTAATTTACTCTGTTCAATTTTATTATTGACAAGTCTTTTTGTATCCTGTAAGAAGGAAGGAAAGCCGCGCGGTAATGAAAACGGCCCTGCCGGATTTATCGATACCGGATCAAATATCATCGGGGCAACGATACTGCCTGCCATGCAGACTGGGACAATTTTAAATACGACGTTCGAATCAAGCGCCCCAATAACTTTAAATAGCCAACACGATTTGACCATAGATGGAATTACTACATCGCGTATATCATTAATAGATTGCCATAATATCACGATCAGGAACTGCAGGGTAGGCCCTAATGCTCACTCCGGTATTAATTTAGACCAATGTACCAACATTATTATCGACAGCTGCTATATATCAGGGGTTTCGACAGGGATCTATGCGGCAGACAGCCAAACAATTAGTATTACAAATTGCCAGGCTGAAAATATGCTGGGGCCTTTTCCTGAAGGTCAATTTGTGCAATTTAAAAATGTCATCGGCGGCGGCAACCGGGTAAGCTTTAACAAGTTTGAAGATATTTTAGGCGAAAGTGATGCGGAAGATGCGATCAGCATGTTTGAAAGTAATGGTTTGCCCAGCGATCCGATTGTGATTGAAAGCAACTGGATAAGAGGGGGAGGCCCGAGTCACTCCGGGGGCGGAATTATGCTTGGTGACCAGGGCGGCTCAAACATCGTGGCAAAAAACAATATCCTGGTTGATCCGGGTCAGTATGGCATGGCGGTCTCAGGGGGTAGTTATATGTCTATTGTCAATAATACCATATATGCCAAAGCACAGTCGTTTACCAATGTCGGGTTATATTACCGGAATTATTATGGATCAGCAAATGCTAATATTAGCATTGCAAAAAACCGGGTAAGCTTTACCGATGCTGCAGGCGCATTAGATATGACTTACCTCGGGCCAGGTGATCCCGCCCCGAAAGGATGGAACACAAACATTTATGATGCAGGCCTAAATGAAACGCTCCTGCCTGACACAATTGTTTCAAAGGTGATTTTTTAATGATGGTTGAAAACGCAAGCCCAATGCTTCAACCCCGTTTTGTTCAGCACATTATACGTCAAATTTAAGCCTTTATTCGGATCAACCGTCATGTTCAAGAAATACACGAGTCGCCTTTATCCACTTATCAGCCCGGCAGACTCGCGCCAGTTAGGGGGCGGGATTATGCTTGGGGACGGCGGCGGCTCAAACATTGTGGCAAAAAACAATATTTTGGTCGATCCGGGGCAATACGGTATGGCGGTCTCGGGCGGCAGTTATATGCCCTTCGCTGCATACTCGCGCCAGTTGATGATGTAATCCGTGTTTATGCTCTCTGGCGTGAGTATAGCCGGCCCTGTTCAACGTAGAGGCTACTTGCAACCTTCGCCTAGTCACGAGTACTTAGCACGCATACCCTTCGCTGCATACTCGCGCTAGTTTGGCGTATATGCATACTATTGTTGTCGAATAATTATATCTGTTAATTACCGAGTTCCCTTGCAATATCTTGCATTTCTTTTCTTCTTAAATAAAAATAATCCATCGCATAAAACGCTGGAAACAATTCGACTTCTTTGATTGGCGTACTTTCCTTAATAAATACATAGGCATCAAATCTCCTTTTTAGACAAGAAAACCGGAACTTATTTTCATTTCGGCTGGCTCTGGCAATGCTACAATAGGAAAGTATTGCATCATTAAGATACTTGGATCTATAGTAGAAATAGCTTGATCCTGTTGCAAGGCCGGCATATTCAAAACTGTAGGGAGGAGGCTTTATTAAGGTATCTACCATTGTTTGTCCGTGTGGCGATTTATCTTGAGTATAAGTGCCCTCACCTATCTGGAAACTGATGGAAAAATATTGGTTCCCGTAGTTATTTTTAAGATAAAAGCCCAATGGCGTAACCTTTTTTAAATTATCATCAAATTGCTCAACACTATTAAGATGTCCGCTATGTGCGTATATCGCCGCCTTTTCTCCGGGCTTAAGAAAAATATTGACCAAAGAATTTACCCTTTTAGACATATTAATGTCCCTGTCTTTTTCCCATTCAACTAAATTACTCATTACAGCGGTTTCATTTTTCAGAATGGAAAGATAAAACTCAAAACTTTGTTTGCCCAATCTGTTTTGGAACATCGTATCCCTTTGGGCAAAAGCTATTATATCGCCATATTTTCGCTCTACCGTTTTCCTAAGATAGAATTTTCCCCCTTCCTTGCCCAACAAAGCCAAATGGTACTCGAAAAGATATAGTTGCGGATCCGATGGATTATCTATACCAAACAAATGCACCTTAGTCACCGAACGCTCATTATATGCCTTTAACCAATTAAGAAAATCAACAAGATTCTTATAACCGCCAATAGAAAGTTTACGGTCAGCCTCTATCTGTTTTTGATAACTGTTAGGTATTTTGCCCTGCACATACATATCCAATATCAAAGTGGCATCCACAGGTATTTCCAGCAGCACCAGTTTACAATTGTAATTAACAATCATATTCTTTATAAACTGATAACTTGCAACTTTAATTGTGTTACTGCCATGGCTACACTCGCCAAGGCCTATTATCCTTTTGTTACGTAGTTCTTTAATGTTTGCTAGTAGGGTACTGTCATTGCCAAAAGCAAGAGGTATCATCTTTTCTTTGACAATGCCTTTGATTGCTTCAATGCTGTCTTTTTTATTTTTCGAAAAATAACTTTCGTTGGTAATGTCTTTTCCATTTACCTTGATCTTTATCTCGCCAAGCCAAATATTTTGATTTGCACTACTGTCGCCATCGTAATGTATGCCGATCCTAAGTGCCGCGACATATCCAGGCAGTAGCGAAATTTTTTTTGCCTTCCATAGTCGGCTACTGATTGTTATCGACTTCGAGGATGTTTCTCTCTCCTCCCTGTCAAGGCCTGTAACCGTAAACCAAAGATTATGAGCTATATCATCTTTAGAAACAATAGAGACTTCGCATTTTTTTTTGGGGATACCACCGGGCAACAAAATGGTTTTGGACCAGTCAAAACTCATTTTCTTATTATTTGGCACCGTAGGTTTATAATACAACTTAAATGCCCGCCTGTTTTGATCAAGATTTGTGCTATCTATTAAAAAATCGCAGTTAAAACCACTTGATAACCATAGCTTATCATTTCTGTCTATTTGTCTAAAATTCAAATCATACTTTTCAGCGATTGTCTGTGCTTTTACTGAGAGTGAAGCAAAACAAACAAACACAAAAGGTAACAAGTAGCGTGGCTTCTGATATTTCAATTATTTAAGTGGTTTTTATATTTTGGGAATTGCTTAAATTGTAAGCAATATGTAGAAATTAAACTTATGTTTAAACAATTCCTAAAAATTAAATGCTTAGCATAGTTGTTAAGGAAACAACTATGCTAAGCATTTTTTTGAAAAAATAAATATCAATCATTGACAATCTCAATCATTAATAGTGGGGCTTCTTCGGTAGAAATATCGACCAGGTTTTCTGACGTTCCATAATTAATGCCCAAAGGTTGCAATAATACTACTATCATTTGTAGCTTTAGTACCCCATGTATTATTTTGTGGGTCGTAAGTATTGTAGTGGGTTGGATCTGCCATACCGGTAATATCAACAGCATGTCCTAGCCCCCCGGAAATTGTTTCTAGCAGTATACCTACATCACCATAAGTACATTTGCCATAATCACCTTTAGAATTATACCCGGGCAAAAATCCATACTGCCCTAGAAATCCTTTAACATTCCCATACGTAACCCCCTCAAAGCCAACTTCATCAGCGGTATGATCAAATGCTGAAGGCCACCCTTTAGCGTGCTGATTGCCATTGAGGAAATCAGCATATGCTTGTTGAATGTCCATAACATTCCCCCCAGTTGCAAATGCAATTGATTGAAATACACAATCCATGGGGCCAGATATCCCTCCTATATTACCATATCCATTGGATCGGAATGAAGAACCTGTTAATCCTGTATAAGTCCTTCCTGCCTCTGGGTCAGAGTTATCAGCTGAAGCCATCGCCGGATAACTTACTATTCCCATCATGCCATTCGATCGCAATACCAAATCTGTTGTTTGACCAGGAGTAACATCATTTTCTGCCGCAGCTGCGGTCATAAAATCATGCATTGAAAAATTGACACTATTCACGCTTGATTGGTTAAGTCCTGTCATTACGTCATTGGCAAGAGCTGCTCCCCCCGAAGAATTCCAAAAGGCTGAATAGTCACCACCGTCGATAGCACTGGTATTTCCGTAATTGCTACCGTTGAAATCCGGATCATTAGCGAATGGGTCATTTCCTCCCCCATCAGAAAAATCGTCTCCATCCCCCGGTGCAACATAATTAGATCCTGCATTGTGCTGGCCAGGTGGTTCTAATAATGGTTTTGTAAAGTTCCCCAGCGGATCGTTAAACATAATTGGGTTATTGTTCGCATATTGATAAGTGCTCATACTTTCCGCCGACTCTGCTACCGGGTCAACTGCTATAAACTGCATCAGCGCCGGATCGTAGTTACGGTAATAGGTCATATAAAAGTCCGGTGAGTTGGCAAAATCATTCTGCCACTCTGCTCCGCCGTTATACAGCTGTTTGTTCGGGATGGTAGGCGTCGCTACCGGGCTGTTCGGCATTATTAAGCCCGAAGGGTAATAGCTGTTCTCCTGTTTAACCAATATCTTCCCTGAACCGTTGTTCTGGAAGCTCAGTCTTGCGTTGCCCTGCTGGTCACCAATCACGAACTCCTGTGTAAGGGTTACCGTACCACCAGTTCCGGTGTTCAGCACCCTGCCTTCCGGCATCGGGAAGTAGGCCAGCACTGCTGTGCCTGCACCTGCCGTGGTGTAAACAAAGCCGTCGATATAGTCCGTTGTCGTTTGCAAGGTATTGTTGTCGTATTGTCGTTTCCTCAACAAGGTACCGTCTGCGCTATAGGTATAATCAATCCAGCGGTTAGCACCTAACGTGAAGGTGATCTTGTCCGTTTTGTTCAGCACATTATATGCTAATATAAGACCTTCATTCGGATCGATCGTCATATTGCCATTCATATCATGGCTGTAGGTATAGGTCGTATTGGCGGTCAGGTTCCTGAAGCCTGCTCCTGTATGGTTGGCATCTGTGCCATCGGTTACTTTCGATAACCAGTAAGGACTGCTGGAATCGTAAGAATAGGTCAGCGTATCGATCTGTATATGACTGTTGGTTCCCTGTGTAGATGAATTTCTGCCCAGCGTGAGGATACTTCCTCCGGCATCGTAAGTGATGTTCTCGTCAAACCCTCCCACGTTATTGGTAAAGTTATTGGTTGTTGAGGTGGAGTCCCGCTCGCTGTATTTTCCCAACACATAGCGGTTCACCCCGTCGTACTTAAACCGGTAGGCACGTTCCCAGGTACGGGTGGCGCTGGCATTGCGGCTCATCCATTTTACTGCCGAAACCTTACCGTCATAGTAAGCGCTGTTCCCGAGTTTGCTGTCCACCTGGTCGTACAGCATGGTCATACCAAACAAGTCGTTGGTATCGCCGTTGGTTACACCGCTATCGTTCGTTAATTTGCTATTATTGATTGATAACAATTGCCCACGAATGTTATACCGCATATCAATGTTCTGCAGCCAGGTGGAAGAGCTGACATAGCCCACGCTCTTTTTAACCACCTGTCCCAGTTCGTTATAGCTGTAGGCGGCTACGTTGATCGCAGCTGCACCATTGTACGACTGGCTTACGCCCGTTACCCGGTACATATGGTCATAACTGATGTTAGTCTGTACGGTAATAGTTGTGCTTGCAGCTGTTTGTTTGGACACTTTGGTAATCTGTGGCACACCCATAAAGTCGGGGACGACAGTTGAATAGTCGGTGGGTGAATAAACATAAATATAATAAAGCTGGTTATTGCTTTGCGTTTGTATCGGATTGCCCCGTTTGTCATAAAAAAAGACTTTACATAACGCGTTCCCTGCGGTTATACCCGAACCCACAATCTGGGAAGATGTAACCGTAACCATTCCTTTAACAGATGCCGTAGTAGCGCCAACTTCCCCGGTTAAACCCTGATTTGCATATAAAAAACTCGGGGAGCCGGAATTCGCGATATCGTAATCATCGTAATGAGTAAAAGTTAGCGCTCCGACGGTGGTGGGAAAAACTACGTTACTATAAAAATTAAATGCTCCCGAAGTTGAGCGGGTTTCGTACCATTGGGTGTTATAGCTTGAGGCCAGGCTATTGACATAGGTTTGCATGGCAGTACGGGTGGTGTTTGTCGCATCCGTATAGGTGCCTGTGCTAATCGGACGTCCCTTGGCATCATATTTAACATACATCCATTTGTTGCTCGCGTGCATATTCGAATCCTGGCTCAGTACGGGGCGGTTCATCGGGTCGTAAACCATGTAGGATGCGCCTTTGCCGGGTACGGTTCTTTCTACCAGCCTGCCCATCGAATCGTATACATAATGAAAAATGAGCGTCTTAACGCCTGTTGCCGATAGTGAATAGGTTCCTCCCATCAATGCCAGCGCTTTTGGAGTTACGACATAACTAAGCATCCCTGCTGTATTATAAATGTAATAAGTGTCCAGGTTGCCTGATGACAGGATTTGTCTTTTCAGGATGGCATGTCCCGCTTTGTCTGTGAACATCAGTGTTTCAACATTATCTTCATTTTTGCCGTCGGTTACTGAAAGTGCACTGGTTGCGTAGTACTTACCCGAGGTAAAACTACCGTCCGGGTTCCAAATAGGAATATTACCGTCACCTGAGGTGTTATACCGGTAGGTTACGGTTTTATAATGCTGTGTTCCGGCGTCTTCAGGCTGGAAGCCAGCACCCACCATGCCTGATTTTAACAAGCGTTGTAAAGGGCTTGCCTCATAGGCGCTATTGGCATGCGCCGCTGTATCAACCGGGATAACATACTGACTGGTTTGATTGTAAAAAGCGGGCTGTGCAGTTGTGAGCGCATTGGAGCGATAACTTCCCATTGCGTCGGTACTTTGTCCGGCATATGGCAAGTAACCGGCAACAGGTCTGCCCAGGTTATCATAAGCCATCGGCTGGATAAGGTCGTTCTGTAGCGGGCTTGCCTGTAATCCAACGGTTTGTATAGTTCTGCCGAGACCATCGAAATAAACGCGGCTGGTTTGCTTCTGTATATCGCTGAGAGAATAAATCATTGCATCGGTGGTGATACCGGATACTTTAATAACCTCTTCCTGCACAAAACCGCGGTTACCCGGATCATAAGAGTTTAATAGCCCCGCAGCCAGGTTGATTGTTACCGATCCGCTGCCGCTGCTGTTGTAGCCGGTAATGGTGTAGCTGGTTGCCGGCGACTGAACAGTCGGTGTTCCGCTTATCGCCCCTGTCATATCGTTAAATACTAATCCCTGTATCAGCGATGAGGATAACGCATAATATGCAGGCACTATTTTACGAATTGTATTATGCGAATAATCTCCGACGAACAGATTATTTGACGCGTCGACGCATAGGCCCGCAGGTGAGGCAAGTATAGCAACGAGTTTGTTACCGTCGGTATATCCCGCTGCGCCCGTTCCCGCATATGTTGTAACTACACCCGATGTGGTGATCATCCGGATTTTATTGTTTGATGCGTCAGCCACATAAATATTACCTGAACCGTATACAGCTACGCCCTGGGGGAAATTAAAGCCGGCGGCACTACCCGTACCATCGGCAGATCCTGCCGTGGTACTGCCTGCTAAAGTAGTAACGGCAGTCGTCGAAATCACAATCTTGCGGATCATGTTATTACCGTAATCTGCAACATACAGATTCCCGCCCCCGTCATATGCTATACCAAAAGGCGTTTTAAACCGTGCCGCAGTACCATTCCCATTGGTTGAGCCAGAGGTTGTGCTTCCTGCAAAAGTAGTTACCACACCCGTAGATATGACAATCTTGCGAATTTCGTTGTTAGTAAAGTCTGCTACATATAAATTAGCTGATCCATCGTAAGCTATGCCTGTCGGATTATGAAAAGTAGCACCTACTCCCGTGCCATCTCCTGATCCGGCGGTAGTACTGCCTGCAAGTGTGGTCACTGCAGCAGTGGATATGACGATCTTGCGGATCATGTTATTGTAATCATCTGCTACGTATAGATTACCAGCGCCGTCAAGGCACACACCCGTCGGATGGTCGAAACTTGCTGATGTACCTGTTCCATTCACTGCCCCTATTGACCCGCTTCCTGCAAGTGTGGTAACAACACCGGCAGATGTTACTTTTCTAATAGCATTATTGTCCGCATCTGCTACATAAATATTGCCAGAGGCATCAACTGCCATTCCATACGGATGAACAAAGCTGGCCAGTGCACCAGTTCCGTCAAAAAAACCGCTCGAATACTGAGAGCCTGCCAGAGTTGAGGTAAATCCTATAGCAACGGGCGCACCGCCGCTATTTGACAGTGTTAAAGTGTTGATTGCAGTACCAACGGTATAATTCTGCGGGCCATTGTAACCAGGGTAAGCAAGGGACGGCGCTTGTGAATATGTCTTGCCGGCAGTCAGCAGTAAAGCAAGCATAATTGTTGCTTTTGATAGACTAACGAGATAACCTTTTGAGCACATTTGGGGTAGGATTTAGGAATTCATTAATGATAGGGTTTACTGTCTTTTCAAATGATTTGCTCTAATATTATGGGCATCCGGTAGCTTGTACAACCTGAAAATCCAATGCGGTACAACCGGACAAATCAGCATGATAAGTATATGAATCTGAGGATTGAAAACTTGAACAGGTGCTCCAGCAACTCCCGTTTAAATATACACTCCCGTATCCCGGTCCGGTCGGTCCGCTGCCCGAAACATATTTTGTTCCGCCGGAAAGGGTCACCACAATTTCATACTTGCCGGCGTGAATGTTCGAGTTATTTAACGTGGCCCCCGTAAATGAATAACTCTCGTCGGTTTCGAGGTTCTTAAATGTGACGTTAGTGATATTGCCATTGCTATACGTATAATTTTCATATGTAACATGAATGGACCCAATGACATTTACTGTGTCCGGCCCAATATTAAAGGTGCCAAAAGCCGGAGAAGTGATTGTGGCAGTGATGGATTTTTTTCCAACCGAGCTATAGGTGTGGTTAGTTGTTGCTAACAATGCAGTTGTAGCGTTGGTACCATCGCCGAAATACCATGTCACTGTCGCCCCGTTTGCCGAACAGGTATCCGGGCCAGCGATATAATATCCATATGCAACCCCCTGCGAAGGATTAGGATTAGCCTCGATAGCGGCATAATTGAAACTTTTAACATCTGCTGGCAGCACATAAGTATTCTTTTTAACTATATTATGGTCCTGATCATAAGCAAATAACAACCGCCCCCAGTGATCATAGGTAAAATAGGCAGACACACCATTGGTGTTGGTTGTAGCTAATTTAAAATTTGTATTAGGATCATAAGTTGCAGTCGTTACTTCTGCAACGTCAGGATAAAAAAGCACATCGTCTATAATAATATTTTGAGAAGAAGTAAAACTGATTGTCATAGGGGATGAATAACTGCCGACAGGTATTTTCCATTCGTAGTATTTCCAGCTACCTGTCCCGGTATAGGTGTATCCTGTCGCACTGCCTCCGTTAAATGAAATATTCAGCGTATTAGTACCACTTGGTGCATTAATCCAAATCGAAAAAATATAGTTTGCAGCAATTGCGTTTTTGGATACCGTTTTGGATACCGTTTGAGTTGTTGCCGGCAATGAACAGCCAAAGCCTGCATGACTGCTAACTACGATAGCAGGCGTGCCTGATACAGTAAACGTATATCCGTTATCGGCTAAATGACTTTCAAAATCACTAAACCCGATTTCGGCGTACGCTGCATTCTTAAATACCGCTATAGGCTGGTTCGTTATATGGTTAATAATTGTCGTTCCGATATTTTTGTTATTGTCATCTAAAGTCAAAAGGGAACCTGTGTTATCGTAAGTGTCAAAATTGGTAGTTCCGAAATAATCTGCAGAATCGAAGGTCAACGTTTGGCCCGAGATGGTCATTGGAGCAAATGTTGTTAATCCAGATGGCTGCACCATTTTATAAGAGCCCGAGGGCAGGTATAAAGTAGTGCTGCCAGGTGTAACCCCTTTAAATAAATTTAGCGAAGCGGCAGTTGTATAAGTAGTGCCGGAACGGGTAACCTGATTATAGGTTTCTACTGGTATATTAACATTTTGCTGCTGAAGATTATATATCGCTGTCACATTGGCATTTGACCCCGCAGCAGCAGTATAATCTTTTGTATAATTAATCCTCGTAGTGAGCAAACTGTTGTCACTATTCTTTGCCTGAATTTGCGTAACCAGCTTATGGTTACTGCTGCCGTAGGTATAAGCGGTCGTATCTGCCCTGGCAACCGTCAGGTTTTGAGAATCATAAACTTTATTAATTACAGTAGCAGATAATTCGCTTGTATTGTAATAAATAGTGTATTTATTGTAGCCATACGTAAGTAAGCTCCCGTTCGGGTTCGTTTCATATTTAAAGGCAGTTATGGCACTTGGGGTGTAAGACCGGCTGTAGGTATAATTTGTTTCGCTTACTTCTGTACCACCATCGTTATAATTTGTCACTTTTACCGGCAATCCCCGTTCAAAATCATAGTTAGGATTTGGGATAAATGGATAGGTATAGATATGGTTGCTTATTACTCCATAAGATGAAGTACAATTGTTTCGGGCTAGATAATTAGTTGTAGGATACCATTCTGTCGTACTGCACCCACTACAGCTTGGTTTAGCACTGACATCCCAATATGTCGCAGGTATATTGTATTGATATAACGTACTCCCTGCCCCTGTTTGGCTCATCTTGCAATAAGCATACATAATAGTGTGATCTTCGGGGGAAAGGTCGTAGGCTGAAAATATACTTGCAGCACCCCATTCCTGACAGCCGGTATACGAACCGGAGTAAGGCATTAGAAATGCATATTCAGGTAACGTAATGGGCTTTCCACTGCTTTTTCCTGTGGAAGGATTCAAATAAGAGTAACTCCGTATAATGTTATTAGTTGAACCGTTGCCGACAGAATCGATTATCCTTTTCACCCTCAAGCCTCCTCCTATTCCGGTACCTGGCGTTATAGCTTCAGAATAATCATTTGATTCATAAAATATAATTGTATTGCCTCCCATTGCATTGGTAATTTTATTCAAGGCACCGGTAGCAACCGAGGAAGTGTCAGTCCTGCGAAGACCGTTGTAAAGAAAACAGCTGTATGCATTACCTCCTGATGCCGATGCATCTATAATATATTGAGGGAACCTGGTGCTGTCGGGATTGCCATATATTGAAGGAAGTAAAGTGGTTGCATTTGCTGTCGAACTATAATAACCCCAGTAATCTCTTTTTGTGGATGAAGAATCCGGTAAGCTGGTGTAATAATTGTTAGTGTTAAACGTCTCACCGAGGTATGAAAATTGATAACTTACCGGTGAACTGCATCCCGGACCCGAATCCGTACAATTCCGCAAAAAACTTCGGGTAAACCCTGTAGCTGAATAAATAACAGGGCTGTAACTAAATTGATAATTTTTACCTGAACCTGTAATGGAGGAAATGATCGTTTGGCCCGTTGTGTTAATGTTTGTTAAAGTTGTCCATTGAAATGATAAGGCATTGTAAGAACTGTTAGCATTGCTTACATTGATGGAGGACAGTCTTTGCGGGGTAACGGTATTAGATATCCGGTATTGCAAGCTATAAGTAGTTGAGCCGCCAATGTAAAGGGCGACTGAATCCGAGCCTGTGGTCTGGGGTACGGTAGCATAATTGAGCGTAACAGCGTTACCATTTGGATCGCTGACACTGGTTAATTTCCAGTTATCGTAATAACTGATGCCGTACTGATACTGTAGAAATCTATTTTTGAAATATATCTGGCTCCCGCCAGAAGATTTTTGGGTAATGGTTTCACCCGCGCCAAACACATATTTTATTCCTTTATCATTTGTTATAGTAAACGAAGTAATGGTATAAGGGTTAGGGCCACTACCGAGCATCACATAGGTGATTTTCAAGTCCTGGTAGTTTGTAGGTTTAAAGCTTCCGGAAGTAGGCTCCCATACCAATTGGCAAGAAAGACCAGGTGCGTTGACATAAAAAATATCCGGTTCCGTATCGTACTGATATGAAAAATGTGAAGTAATAAAACTGATATCGGTTGTTTCATTAGAGCAGGTACTGCCATTATTTGCTATATTAAATCCGCTTATAGCTGCTTGCATATGAGACGACATCCAGCCCAACATGTTATTACTCCCATTGTCTTTGATTATATCATCAGGTATTCCCCGTACTACCCGGCTTACTTGTCCTGAGGCCTGAACATTCCAACCCATACCTGCGGTGCCTTCAACGTCATTGGGCCGTATTCCAGTACCATTGTAGGACAAATTGATTGGAAGAGCCACCTGGCCGCTTCTTACGGTATAAAGTGGGATGTTAACACTTCCTGCACCTGTTAAAGGATTTACCGAAACTTGTGCAAACAAAGATTTTAAAAGGAATGCGAATAGAAAAAACAGGAAAAAGAATTTCTTATCCATTGTTGTAATGTGAAAATGGTTAAAAGGTAAAACTATAAGCATGATTTGGCAGCAGGGTGCCGGTCCTCATGTTACTTCTAAGATGAAAGGGATTGTTGCGGGGTATTCATATGCGATAAATGGTTTTAAGTAATTAAATGCAAGTTAATACAAAATTTCAAAAAAACAATACCGTTTTTTCACGGTATTTTACCATTGGAATCTAAAAGTTAGGCTGCGCAGGCTTATCGCACAGAAAAGGAAAAGCAATATTTATTATACCATTAACTAGACCAAAAGGCAATCAATAATCTATCTAATTATTAAGCGTTTGAATAGCTAATAATTAAAAATATCAGCCTTGAAAAGATCCATCTCACTTCTGAGCGGTTTTTGTTTCAGGAAGACTTTTAAAGTCTTTTTTTTGCGACTGCTTGGTTAGGTTCATTGGGGAGGCGTATATATGGTATAAAATTAATAAAGATATTAATTATTAAAGAGTAATAAAATTGGTGCTACAACTCTCGAAAGATGAATGAGCAAGCCATGTTTTGACCCAATTTAACGAGGCTGCAAATTGCTTACAGTGAAGGCGATACCACTGCAAAGCGCTCCATTATCGGTTCGATATACCCGGAAAAACTCTGTTTTGATGGAATGACTTATCGAACCGCTAAAATCAATGAAGCCGCTCAATTGATTTACCTGATAAACAGTCAGTTAGGTAGCAAAAAAATCGGACAAAACTTGATTTTTCAAGCCTGTCCGATTCGGTAGCGGGAGCAGGACTCGAACCTACGACCTTCGGGTTATGAGCCCGACGAGCTACCAACTGCTCCATCCCGCACTCTATTTTCAATTCTCAACAGCGAAATCGGCGTTTTAAATTGGACTGCAAAGATATAATTCGTTTCTTTGCAGTCCAAATAATATTTTAATTATTTTTTTATGAGTCATAAGGCAGGTTTTGTAAGCATAATTGGGAAGCCCAACGCAGGCAAGAGCACACTTATGAATGCGCTGGTCGGCGAAAAGATGTCGATCATAACCCCTAAAGCGCAAACTACACGTCACCGTATACTCGGAATTGTTAATGGCGAGGATTACCAGATCGTATTTTCAGATACTCCGGGCATCATGAAACCACACTATGCCCTGCAGGAAACCATGATGCACCAGGTAAATGGTTCGCTGGTTGATGCAGACCTGGTTTTGCTGGTGACTGATATCAACGAAAGGCATGACGAAAGCGATATCCTGGAAAAATTACAGGGATCGCTTGCGCCACTTTGTGTGATCATCAATAAGATCGATAAGTCGGACGAAGAAGCGGTGAAACAAAAAATTGACTATTGGCAGGAAAAACTAAACCCTAAGGCCATTTTCGCTGTTTCGGCATTGAAGGAGCACAACGTGATGGCGGTGATGAATTTTGTAATGGAGCATTTGCCAGAGCACCCGGCTTATTACGAAAAGGATTTTCTTACTGACCGTAACGACCGCTTTTTTGCGTCAGAGATCATCCGTGAAAAGATATTTAAGCTGTATGAAAAGGAAATCCCTTACAGTACAGAAGTGATTGTTACTGCTTTTATAGAGGGGGACGATCTGTACCGCATCAGTTCAGAGATCATTGTGGAGCGCGAATCACAAAAGAATATCCTGATCGGTAAAGGTGGAGAAAGTTTGAAGAAAGTTGGCACCTACGCACGCAAGGATATGGAAGAATTTTTCCAGAAAAAGATATTCCTGGAGATGTTCGTAAAAGTGATCCCCGACTGGCGCAGCAAAAAAAATTACCTGAAAAAATTCGGGTACGAGGATTAATAACAGAATCAAGATACAAGAATCAAGATTCAAGACTTTTTATAATATTTATATAGAATTGAAAGATTCAACCGGGACTGTTAAACATACGATCTTGGTTCTTTTCTCTTGATTCTTGACTCTAAAAAACATGAGCAACATAGTAGCCATCGTAGGCAGGCCGAATGTAGGCAAGTCGACCTTATATAACCGTTTAACTGAGACCCGAAAGGCCATTGTGGACGACTTTAGCGGCGTTACCCGCGACCGCCACTACGGTGTTGCCGAATGGATCAACCGCCCATTTACAGTAATCGATACCGGCGGCTACGTGGCACATTCCGAAGATGTTTTTGAGGCCGCTATTCGTGAGCAGGTCGTTATCGCTATTGAGGAAGCTACTGTGATCCTTTTTATGGTGGATGTAACTACCGGTATTACCGACCTTGACGACGAGATTGCAGCCCTATTGCGTCGCAGCAAGAAGCCGGTGCATGTGGTGGTGAACAAAGTTGACAACAATGCACGCCAAATAGACGCTACAGTTTTTTATAGCCTTGGTTTAGGTGAGATCTACAATATCTCATCTATGACTGGATCAGGCACTGGTGAATTGCTGGATGCAGTAGTAAAAGATTTTGATGATGAGCCGCTGGAAGAAAATACACTTCCGAAATTTGCCATTGTTGGTCGCCCGAATGTGGGTAAATCTTCTATCATCAACTCGCTGATCGGTAAGGAACGTAACATCGTTACCCCGATAGCAGGAACTACACGCGACTCTATTCATATCCATTATAACCAATATGGTCACGATTTTATGCTGGTTGATACCGCCGGTTTACGCAAGAAAACCAAGGTAAAAGAGAATATCGAATTTTATTCTGTAATGCGTACCATCAAGGCGCTGGAAGAAGCTGATGTTGTGATATTGATGATCGACGCAGTTGAAGGTATCGAATCGCAGGATATTAATATTTTCCACCTGGCCGAAAAGAATAAGAAGGGCGTCGTGATTGTGGTGAACAAGTGGGACCTGATAGAAAAGAACAACAAAACGAGCAAAGTTTTTGAGGAAATGATCCGTAACAAGATCGCGCCGTTTACAGATGTTCCGGTAGTGTTTACTTCGGTTACCGAGAAGCAAAGGGTATTGCGTGTAATCGAAACTGCACAAAAGGTGTATGAAAACCGTAAGAAAAAAATACCTACCTCAAAATTGAACGAGGTAATGCTGCCGATCATTGAAAACTATCCGCCACCATCTATCAAAGGCAAATACGTTAAGATAAAATACATCACCCAAATCAACGGTGTGGCGCCGATGTTCGCTTTCTTCTGTAACCTGCCGCAATATATCAAAGAGCCTTATTATCGCTTCCTGGAAAATAAGCTGCGCGAAAACTTTGATTTTAATGGTGTTCCGGTACAGATATTCTTCAGGCAGAAGTAAGCTTTGATGTGTAGATATGCGGATGAGTGGATGTGCAGATGAATTGCATGTCAACTAATCCGGTGCGACAGTAATTGTTATGGCGAAATTGTTGCCATTGTCGTACATATAACTTGAAAACAATATTTGCTCATTGCTCCATTTTCCGTCCGCATCCATCACCATGCTGTAAGTAGTTTTCCTGTCTTCTTTATCGTGAGGATGTGCAGAATAATCTCCCTTCTTTTTCAGGTCCATATCAATACCGGGAGTTCTTGCTCGCTTTTGTCCATAATGCAAGAGTGAATCGTTACGGTAATAACGCTGTGGAAGTGTTTCTAAAGCAACTAAAACACCATCGTCCGGTAGTTGAAGATTATATTTTGAAACATCAATAGTCAGATGCGTTTTTCTTTCATGGTTGTAAACAATGATCGTATCTGTAATCAAAGCATGATCAGGAAATGGATTGGTTTTGTTCTTGGTATATATACCAACCCTGAAGGGCATCTCAATTCCACTTAATTCATCATTTATCACATATTCAATAGATGTAATGACACCTTTAGTCCTTGTATCATTAGGGATGTATTGCAAGTATTTCTCATCCGGACTGGTTACCCTATGACTATTATATCTTTTCTTAAAATCACCCAAGACCAGCCCCCTGGTAGAATTAGGACTCACAGCCACCTCTTTCAAAGCGATCACCGTTTTCACAAGCCTGATGGTATCCGGAAGTTTTACTCTAAAGCCGGGAATAAATAACGCAGTCGTATAACCAACTGATGAGATACGCAAAGTGTCGGTTTTATAAAGCAGGTCTTTTCTTAAAGATATTTGGCCACGCTCGTTAGTACTGAGATATTTTCCACTGTCAACTGAAATAGTTGCCCTAACAATGCCCTGGTTTGTAGCGCTATCAACAATAGTTAAATGCCATAATGCCAATGTGGTTTTTTCTTGTGAGAAGGCAGAAGTTGAAATACAAAATGTGATAAGTATCAAAAAGCAGAGTTTTTTCATGCAATGGTTTAGCTGAACCCAATATACCGTTTTGACGCTTAATTGATAGCTGCAATAGCCTTTTTCAGCGTTTCGTCATCGCTGTTTAATGCCTGGTAATAAGCACTATCACCCCATTTGAAGCGGGCGGCAAAGGCTTTGATATATAATTTGATATTGTTTTTTGAGTCCTTTATTTCTTTGGAGTCCATCTCCTTCAGTGTTTTGGATGCATAAAGTATAAAGTCGTCAAATTGGTTATCGCTTACAGTATAGCTGCTCAAAAAGCTGTCGTCGGTTTTATAGCTGCTCAGGATGCTCTGCATTTTATCGATCACAAAGGCATTAAATAACTGCTGATTGCCCAACTCCTGTATCAACACGGTATTGCCCGTAGTATCGGCCGGAACAAAAATATCCGGCATAATACCGCCGCCACTAAAGACCTTGCGTCCGCCCGAGGTATGATAGACCGCCGCCTTTTTAAAAGCACTATCTTTTAAATAATTTTCCTCCGAAAATAGCTCACCTTTTTGCACACGTTCATTTACCTCATTGCGATAGCTTGCAGCGCCATCCTGGTACGACTTTTGGATCGACCGTCCTGAAGGCGTATAATACCTGGCTACAGTAAGGTTCACCGCCGAGCCATCATTAAAAGTAAACTGCTGCTGAACCAGGCCTTTGCCAAAAGAGCGCCTGCCCACGATGGTTGCCCGGTCAAAATCCTGCAATGCACCTGCCAATATCTCGCTTGCTGATGCTGAATATTCATCTATCAAAACAGCCAGTTTGCCAGTTTTAAATAAACCTGAATCAGTTGCCAGGTACTCGGCACGTGGTTCATGAACACCTTTGGTATATACAATCAACTTGCCTTTTTCCAAAAACTCACTAGCCAGTTCAGTTGCTGCGCTCAGGTAACCGCCACCGTTTCCACGAAGGTCGAGCACCAGTTTTTGCATGCCGTTTTCTTTGAGCTTTTTAAGCGCATTGCGAAAATCTGAATCTGTAGTTGCTGCAAATTTGCTGATCTTGATATAGCCAGTTGTTTGGGTCAGCATATAAGATGCATCCAAACTGCTTAGGTCGACATGCCCGCGTTTGAGGTGATAAACTTTAAGAGAATTATCGCCCGGCTTTAATACAGAAAGTGATATCTGGGAATCCTTATCGCCTTTAAAAGCCTTATTTACAACCGAAGGGGTAAGATTGGTGCCTGAAAATTTCTTGCTGTTTACCTCGATTACCCTATCGCCATCCTCAATTCCTGCCTTCTCAGCTGGTCCGTCACCATAAACTTGTGTGATTATTAAAGTATCGCGAAGTATCTGGTATTCAATGCCGATACCGTTAAAGCCGCCATCCAGTTTTTCATTAATTGATTCGGCCTGTTGCGGTGGCAAATAAAGCGAATGAGGGTCGAGATTTTGAAGCAGGTTGTTCACAGTAACGCCCTCAATGCTATCAACATTTACCGAGTCGACATAGTTACGGTGAACCAATTGTAGTACCCTGGATAGTTTGCTAGTGCCCGGAAGCGTAAAACCACGGCGTGTATTTTCGGCCAGGTAGAGCCCGATAGCTATACCTAACAGAAGCAAAATTGCTGACCTGAAAATGATCTGTGCCGTTCTTTTCATACCGTGATCACAAAGTTAATCAATTGGAAGCTAAGCCAAATAATTATATATACGCTTTACTTGGATTTAATGATTTTTAACGAATTTTGTTAAAATAAGATTTACCAAATGGAACGGACTACCGAAAAAGACTCTCATTACAACAACCTGGAGCAGATGCCGGTGTCTGAGATATTGAAAAGTATCAACAAGGAAGACCAATCAGTGCCCAATGCGGTTGCAAAGGCATTGCCTCAGATAGAAAAGCTGGTTGAAATTACTGTCGAAAGGATGAAGAAGGGCGGCCGCCTTTTTTACATCGGTGCAGGGACGAGTGGTCGCCTGGGTGTGGTTGATGCTTCAGAATGCCCGCCAACGTTCGGCGTGCCGTTTGATATGGTTGTCGGATTGATAGCAGGTGGCGATAGCGCGATACGCAAGGCAGTAGAATTTGCGGAGGACGATATGGAGCAGGCCTGGAAAGATTTATCCGCTTATGACATCAATAGCAATGATGTGGTGGTGGGCATTGCTGCTTCTGGTTCTACGCCTTATGTCATCGGCGGTTTGCGGACGGCCAATGAAAAAGGCATTGCGACAGGCTGCATTGTATGCAATACAGGCAGTCCGGTAGCGGCCGAAGCGACGTATCCCGTAGAGGTAGTAACCGGACCTGAATTTGTGACAGGCTCTACCCGTATGAAAGCCGGAACGGCACAAAAGTTGGTGCTGAATATGTTGAGCACTACTGTCATGATCCAGCTCGGCCGCGTAAAGGGCAACAAAATGGTAGATATGCAGCTGACCAATAATAAATTGGTCGACCGCGGCACACGCATGGTGATGAACTATACCGGACTGGATGAAAACGCCGCCGCCGAACTATTGCTGAAATATGGAAGCGTACGCAGGGCGGTTGAAGTGCATATGCAGGGTGAGTAGCGGATGTGCAGATATGCAAATGAGCAAATGTGCAGACGTTTTTAGATTGACAGATACATAACTTTAATTATTTGCACATCTGCATATCCGCACATTTGCACATTGAATGGATATGCAAATGATTATAAAATAGAATAGGACTAGACTATGCACGATATAGAGCCATATTACAAATGGAGAGATGACTACATCGCGGCGGAGGATGAGTATTCGCCTTTTTATGCGACGGAATATAGTGAGTTTGAGTTTGATAAGCAGGTGTATAATTATCTTTTGCACCCGCAATGGGATTCATTCGGTTCTAATACTTTATATCTGAAAGTATTGTTTGCCGATTATGAGCGGGGTTATACTATCATCGAGTTTATAGGCGAATGGAACGATGCCATCAGTAACGATATCATGCTGATGAAGCGCGAGCTGCTAGAACTGATGATGGACAACGGCATCAACAAATTTGTGCTGATAGGAGAGAATGTTCTCAATTTCCATTCGTCAGATGACTGTTATTATGAAGAATGGTTTCAGGAAGTAGAAGATGGTTGGATAGCCGGGATTAACTTCCGTCAGCATGTGATAGATGAGTTTAAACGCAATAATATCGACTATTACATCAACTTCGGCGGCGAACTTGACGATATGGTCTGGCGCAATCTTAAACCACTGCAGTTCTTCAAAAAGGTAGAGGAACAACTTGTTAAAAGGTTAAATTAATGTGCAAATGTGCAGATGGTTTAATTACTTAATTTGCACATCCTCGCATCTGCATATCTGCACATCTTTTTGATCTGCACATCTGCATATTTTCACATCTGCACATTTTCTTCGTACTTTCGTATAAATAAAAAATCAATTTTTTAGAAAAATGGAAAATCAAAACCCGGATTACGCTTATCAGAATGTGGTCCAGATAGAAGAATCTTCGTTATCAAAAAGATATTTAGCAAACGTATTTATTTGGATGTTTGTCGCTTTGGGTATTTCAGCATTTGTAGCATTTGCGTTTTACTCGAGTGCAAGTTTGCTTAGTATTATTGTTGACCCTAATTTACACCGACTAACAGGCCTTGGAAAAATAGCCATATTTGCACCGATTATTTTCTCATTCGTAATAAGCTTTGGATTTAATCGTATTTCCTATCCTACTTTATTAGGTTTATTTATCGCCTATGCAGTTGCTATTGGAGTAAGTTTAAGTATAATAGGCCTTATTTACACTGCCGGTTCAATATTCGGAGTGTTTCTTAGCTCTGCACTGGTATTTGGGATAATGGCAATTGCTGGCTATACCACAACGATGGATCTGACCAAATTTGGATCGATTCTTATTGTGCTGTTTTTTGGCGCATTTATAGTTAGTGCGGTAAATTACTTTTTAGGCAGCGCCCAGATTCAATATATATTGAGTTTTATATTCGTTGCAATAATGGTTGGATTAACTGCCTACTATATGCAGGCGTTAAAACGCATCGGTGCCGGAATTGAATACGGTTCTCAAGACTCAAAGAAGTTGGTACTTATAGGCGCTTACGTGCTTTACACAACATTTATAAATTTATTTATGTCGATGCTGAGCATTTTTGGCAATAAAAAATAAAAGATAAGCCATCTATTAAAAATCTTAACAATCCCGGTTATGCATAATGACCGGGATTTTTTTGTTTTATAGGCTGATTGCTTGCTATTTAGAAAATAGATCGTATTTTTATGAATTATCAACCTGTAAAGCGATCTGTTTTTAGCCGTTTTCGTGAAGAAACTATTAGCCATATCACTGCTTTTGGTACACCTGTACAGCCTGTACGGGCATACGGCTTTGTATTTTTATTCAGTTTATCGTTCTGATAAATTGTTTAACGAACAGATCAGCATGGACAAATACAGTTTGGACGACCTGGTATCCGTAAAAATTCCGGTAAAAATGCCAACCGTTGAAGACTGGAAAGACTATGTAACTGTTGCCGGGCAGATTCAGTTCCAGGATAACAGCTATAATTATGTTAAACTTAAGCTGACCAGGGATACGATGTACCTGTTGTGTATTCCTAATTATAAAAAGACAAAGCTGATTACTCAGAACATCATTAACGCACGTAATATAGCAGATATCCCAAATGCCAAAAAAGATCACGTGCCTTTTGGTAAACAAATTTTTCTAAACGATTATAATCTTGATGCTGTAAAATACAGCTTTACTTCCCCGGTGATGGCCATAAACAATACCATCGGAAGTGTTAATACGGGCCTTATTGAATGTACCCTCTCCAGCCCGGCCCCACCGCCCAAGTGTTAATTCCCTTTAATCAAATTTACCAGGTTGCAGGTTTTATGCATGGCCAACTTATGCCTACTGCATAGCCAATACGATATGTGTACTTATTCTGCTGCGAATAGGCAGTGTTATAATAACACAATTTCTTAAAGAAAGCCAACCTGGATAATCCCACTCAGATCATTTTTGCATTAAGAATTCAGTTACACTGGCTGAAATGCAATGATAATTCGGGGTTTAAAATTTAAAAAACTAATGCGGATTGACTGTTCGTGCCCATTTGCCCGGGCATAAACTGATGTCATTAACACTTGAAAAAATGAGATTTAAAAAGAATATACCAAAGGTCATTCTGGCAGGCATCCTGGTATGTGCATTTGGATCGGTTGCTTATCGGTACACGGAGCCAGCCTACCACCAGCAAATGATACAGTTGCTGCGGCAGTTGGAGAAAAGGAACACCAATATGGCCAATCCTTTTAATCCTGAAAGTAAGCTGGCGCATTGCGACTCCATGCTCAGTATGCCTGATAATAGCAAGAATATTTATCTGCTCGCCTCCAAAGCACAACTTTTGTTGAAGACCGGGCAGGAGCAGGAATCAGTAGATACTTATGAAAACCTGATAGGGCAAATGGATTTTGACGGGCTTAGCGAGATGCTGCCCCATATGGCGATAGCTTATATGCGTTTGGGCGAGCGCAGCAATTGCATGCTCAATCATAATGGCTCATCATGCATATTCCCAATTAAAGATGCGGGTGTGCACCGGATCAAAACCGGATCGTCAAAGGCCATAGAAGTATATAAAACGATACTAAAAGGCGATCCTGCTGATTTGTCATCAAGATGGCTACTTAATGTGGCCTATATGACGCTGGGTACTTATCCCAAAAGCGTACCAAAAGAATTCCTGATTCCCGGCCTGGATTCAGATACTGCTTTCAAAGTAAAACCCTTTACGGACATGGCTGCCGACCTGGGCCTAAATATTAATGGCCGGGCAGGCGGAGTGATTGTTGATGATTTTAACAATGATGGCTACCTGGATATTGTTACATCGGGATGGGATCTTGCTGATCCTATGCATTATTTCCAAAACAATAAAGACGGCACATTCACCGACCTTACCGAACAAAGCGGACTTAAAGGAATTACCGGCGGCTTAAACATACAGCAAACCGATTATAACAACGATTGTAACGTAGACATTTTCATTTTGCGCGGCGGTTGGAACACACAGGGCTTTGGTAATCAGCCCCCGTCATTGCTAAAAAATAACGGAGACGGCACGTTTACTGACGTGACCATACCAAGCGGCCTGCTTTATTTCCACCCAACCCAGGCAGCTGTTTGGGCCGATTTTAACAACGATGGCTGGCTGGATGTCTTTATCGGCACAGAAAACTCTGGTGGAAACGATAAGGGTGGCCTTCACACCGCCATGCTATACATCAACAACCACGATGGTACGTTCACCAATGTTACGCAAAACGCCCACTGCGAAATTGTTGGCTACGTAAAGGGTGTAACGGCTGCTGATTATAACAATGATGGCTGGCCGGATATTTTCATATCCACCATGGATGGCAATAAGTACCTCTTAAAAAATAAAGGTATCCCCGGCAAAAATGTTCAGTTTACTGACGTCACCAAAAAAGCCGGGCTGGATAAAAATAAGGAGCCTACATTCACCACCTGGTTTTATGATTATAATAACGATGGCTGGCCCGATATTTTAGTCGCCGACTACAACCATCAAAACAGGCCTTTAGGGTTTTATGCTGCAGCTGAAGCTATGGGTCAACCCGTTCCGCTGGCCGGTAATTTATTTCTTTACCGGAATAACCAGGATGGCACATTCACTAATGTCACCAACGAGGTGGGCTTAAATAAAGTAGTTTATAGCATGGGGGCCAATTTTGGTGACATTGATAATGACGGTTACCCCGACATGTATTTTGGAACAGGCAATCCTGATTTCAAATCATTAGTGCCTAATAAGCTCTTTAGAAACATAGGCGGCAAAATGTTTGCCGATGTAACTACTTCATCGCGTACTGGTAACCTGCAAAAAGGTCACGGTGTAGCCTTTGCCGATCTGCGCAATACCGGCATCCAGGATATTTTTATAGAAATGGGCGGCGCATTTGCAGGTGATTCATATACAAGTTCGCTGTATGTAAATCCCGGACAGAGCGACAACAATTGGATATCTCTAAAGCTGGAAGGGGTAAAAGCAAACAAAGCCGCAATAGGGAGCCATATCAAATTAACCTTTACAGAGAATGGTGTACAGCGAAGTGTTTACAAAGACGTCAACTCAGGTGGCAGTTTTGGTTCATCACCGTTAAGACAGGAAATAGGCATAGGACAAGCTAAATCGATAGATGATATCGAAATAAAATGGGCCGGGAGCCAGATCGTGCAGCATTTGAAGAACGTAACGCCCAATCAATTTTTACATATAACGGAAGGGAACGACCAGGCAGAAGTTATTCATCTGAACAAACTAACCTTTAAACATAAGGCTGACGTTCCGATGTGTATGCCAATGAATACCAACTCGATGTAGTCATAATCAATTATCAATAAGAAAATATTATTTAACAGCTAGAACAATGAAACTTAAAAAACATATACCGAAAATTGTGATCTCGGCGATAGTTTTAGTGGGCATAACCGGGTTTATTGCCTACCGTAACGCAGCGCCCTCCTCGAACCAGCAAATGGTTGACCTGTTACATGCCCTGATAAAGCGCAACAACAATATGGCCAATCCTTTTAATGCTAAGCCCAAACTGAACTATGTCGATTCGCTCCTCAACAGGCCTGGCAATACCCAAAATATCTATTCGTTGAAAGCAAAGGCCCCATTATTATTGAAAGATGGGCAGGAGCAAAAGGCCGTTGATATTTATGAAAACCTGATGAAGAAGATGGATTTCAACGCCGTAAATGATATGTTTCCCGATATGGCTATAGCATACATGCGTTTGGGCGAACGGACCAATTGCATGCTTAATCATAACGGTTCGTCGTGTATATTCCCGATAAAAGACGAAGGTGTTCATCGTATCAAAACAGGCTCGACAAAAGCCATGGAGGTGTACGAAACTATTCTTAAGACGAACCCGGAGGACCTGACATCACGCTGGCTCCTCAATATAGCTTCCATGACTCTGGGCACTTATCCAAAAGGGGTGCCGAAAGAATTTCTGATTCCCAGCCTCGATGCGGATACCGGCTATAAGGTGAAACCATTTACAGATATGGCTGCCGACCTTGGTTTGGATATTTTTGGACGTGCTGGTGGGGTTATCGTCGATGATTTTAATAATGACGGCTACCTCGATATTATTACTTCCGGCTGGGACCTTACCGACCCGATGCATTATTTCCAGAGCAATAAAGATGGAACTTACACGGATGTTACCGAACAGAGCGGTCTGAAGGGCATAACCGGAGGACTTAATATTCAACAGGTAGATTATAATAATGATGGCAACCTGGACATTTGGGTTTTAAGAGGAGCATGGAATACGGAAGGTTTTGGTAATCAGCCACCATCATTGCTGCGTAACAATGGCGACGGCACTTTTACCGATGTAACTGTACCGGCCGGATTGTTGTTTTTTCACCCAACGCAGGCTGCTACCTGGGCCGACTTTAATAACGACGGTTACCTGGATGTATTCATCGGTACTGAAAATTCAGGCGGGATGGATGCGGGCGGTACGCACACTTGTATGTTGTATATCAACAATGGCGACGGTACTTTTAGCAACCTAACCGACAGCGCGCATTGTAACCTGACGGCTTTTGTAAAAGGGGTAACCTCGGCCGATTATAATAACGACGGCTGGCCCGATATATTTATTTCGACCATGGATGGTGCCAAATACCTTTTAAAAAATAAGCGCAAGCCGGGTAAATCTGTCGAATTTGACGATGTTTCTGCCGAGGCCGGTCTTGACAAAAACACGGAGCCCACATTTACTACCTGGTTCTTTGACTATAACAACGACGGCTGGCCTGATATTATGGTTAGCGACTACAATAACCGGATGAATAAGCCACTAGGTTATTTTGCTGCAGCAGAAGGTCTTGGAAAACCTATCCCGAAAATGGGCAATGTATTCCTGTTCCGTAATAATCACGATGGTACATTTACCGAGGTTACCAATGAGGCTGGCCTGAATAAAGTAGTTTATAGCATGGGCGCTAATTTTGGTGATATCGACAATGACGGGTATCCGGATATGTATTTCGGTACAGGCAACCCGGATTTCAAGTCGCTGGTACCAAATAAACTGTTCAAGAATATAGATGGTAAACGATTTGCTGATGTGACAACTTCATCACGTATGGGTAATCTCCAGAAAGGGCATGGCGTTGCTTTTGCGGACCTTCGGAATACAGGTATCCAGGATATTTTTGCAGAAATGGGCGGGGCTTATAAAGGGGATTCTTATAACACCTCGTTGTATGTAAATCCCGGACAAAGCAACAATAATTGGATCAGCTTACAACTGGAAGGCGTGAAAGCAAACCGTTGTGCCATTGGCAGCCATATAAAAGTGACATTTACTGAAAAAGGTAAGAAAAGAAGCGTTTATAAAGATGTCAATTCAGGCGGAAGCTTTGGCTCATCACCATTAAGGCAGGAGATCGGCATCGGTCAGGCCAAATGGATCGATGATATCGAGATCAAATGGGCCGGAAGTCAGACAGTGCAACACTTTAAAAATTTAGCGGTCGACCAGTTTTTGCATATCACCGAAGGCGATAACAGAGCAACGGCCATGCATTTAAACAAATTAACGTTCAAACATAAGGACGGCACCCCGATGTGTATGCCTATGACGGCCAGTATAAATAAATAAACAATTATTGTGTGTAATATGTTAACCATAAACAAAATAACACCTATATTTAAGTCATATTTAACTTTAAAACCCATGAAGAGAATTTTGTTAATATGCTGTTTGTTTATAGGAATAACAGCAGCACGCGCTCAAAGCACCCACGCGACAGTTGGCACTCCTGAAGAAAAAGCAAAAGGCCTGCAAAAAGAGCTAAAGCTTACCGACAAGCAGACTGAGAAAATTGCCGCTGTCTACAAAGAATCGTCTGAGAAATTTGAAAAGATCAAAAAAGAAGAACACGGTAATACCGATAAAATGGTAGTAGCTGTACGCCCTTTACGCGAAGCTACCGTTAAAAAGATTAAAGCTGTGTTAACTCCTGCACAGGCAGTTAAATACGATAAACTGGTAAAAGATACCAAAGGCGGCGGCAACGGTTGGAGTGATGGGTGGAGCGCTACGAATTAACAGAAATTAGCATATAAAGAAAATGCCCCGTAAGGGGCATTTTTATTTTTTACCATTTTGCTGCTGTTTTTTTATCCTCGACAGCCTGATGAGGATAAGCACGACGGGTATGATCATAATAACCGATGATGCCGAAGCTATAACAATACGTGTGGTATTATGCTCTCCAATACCGCTGATAATGCTGTTTACATTCACGATCATCATTCCGACGAAGATGACCATGATGAGTATGAATAATGTTTTTGGCGAACCCATATAAATTTAATACTGACTATGTCATTTCGAACCAACAGCGACGGGTAGAAGGCGTGGGGTTGGAGAGAAATCTTATACAATTTGCAAAGCGGCGTTTGCATGAGTTATAAGTTTTCTCCTCACCCTGACACACGAACCCTATGTGTTCGTCGAAATGACATTATTTTTGAGTCTAAAATACAAAACAAAAGCCGACAATTTGCCGGCTTTAATATCTTAAGAATAGGAATAAGATTATTTCGTAACGTACATCACTTCTTTTACCGCTTTGATCACGCGTTCTGCGTTTGGCAGATATTCCTGTATCAAAGTTGGTGCATAAGGAAGCGGAACGTCGCCACCCATAATGCGCAGGATAGGAGCATCTAAATAATCAAATGCATCTTTTTGTACTTTGAAAGCTATTTCTGTTGCAATTGAGCCTAATGGCCAGCTTTCTTCGATCAGCACCAAACGGTTTGTCTTTTTAACCGAGTTGATTACGGTGTCATAATCGATAGGGCGTACAGTGCGCAGGTCGATCACTTCAGCATGGATGCCTTCCTTTTCCAGTTCGGCTGCTGCAGCATTAACCACTTTCATGATCTTACCGAAACCAACCAGGGTTACGTCAGAACCTTCTTTGGTTACGTTAGCTTTACCAAGCGGGATATAGTAAGTTTCTTCAGGAACTTCGCCTTTATCGCCATACATCAATTCTGATTCCATGAATATAACCGGATCAGGATCAAGAATAGAAGATTTTAATAGACCTTTTGCATCATATGGATTTGATGGAACAACCACTTTCAATCCCGGGCAGTTAGCATACCAGTTTTCGAAGCATTGGCTGTGCTGTGAGCTCAGCATACCTGCGTTACCGGTAGGACCGCGGAACACGATAGGCACTGAGAACTGGCCACCGCTCATCGACATGATCTTGGCAGCGCCGTTGATGATCTGGTCGATAGCTACCAGCGAGAAGTTGAAGGTCATGAACTCGATGATGGGGCGCAGACCGTTCATTGCTGAACCGATGCCGATACCGGCGAAGCCTAATTCAGAGATCGGGGTGTCAATAACGCGCTTGGCGCTAAATTCATCCAGCATACCCTGGCTTACTTTATATGCACCGTTATATTCGGCCACTTCCTCACCCATCAGGTATATTTTATCGTCCTTGCGCATCTCTTCGCTCATAGCTTCACGAAGCGCTTCTCTGAATTGTATTTCTCTCATTATTATTTTAAATGAATTTTTGCGAACGCAAATATAATCACTAATGTGTTAATTGCAATTGGGGTAAACAGACTCGCCAGTTTTTTACAATTAAAGTAAAATACGTGTAAAACTTACCGCCAATTATTTTCTTTCACCCTTCATCTTCGAGGCTATCTCCAGTGCCAAACGCGCATTCACAATACCACCAGTTTTACTCAATGTAGTAAAGTCGACCTTTTCCTTGGTGCCCGGCTTTAACACCATCACGCCTTTTAGCGGAGTGGCCGATTCCAGGATAGCTTGTTTTACCTGTTTTGCGCTTAGCGCAGGATAATATTCCATAATCAACGATGCAATACCAGTAACAATTGGTGCCGAAAAGCTGGTGCCGTCTTCTGTAATGGTTTCAGCATCGCTATCTATTGAGGTTACCTTTACTCCTGGTGCGAATACGTCTACATTTTTTTGCCCGTAATTACTGAAGCTGGCGGCAAGGCTATCGCCCTGCTTTAACCCTGACGCGCCTACATTGATCACGTTATCCATATCAGTAACTGAACCATCAGCAAAAGTATCGTTAGGATAGTCAGGTTTTACATCAACATCCTGGTTGTCGTTTCCTGCCGCCTGCACTAATAATACATCATGGTCAGCCGCATATTTAAATGCCGCATCCAGCCAATCTTTATGCGGGGATATCTTTTTACCAAAGCTCATATTGATAACCCTTGCACCGTTGTCAACTGCGTAATGTATTGCGCTAACTTCGTCTTTATCGTATTCATCACCATTTGGTACAGCCTTAATGATCATCAGCTTTACATTATCGGCAACGCCATCAATTCCATAACCATTATTACGGGTGGCTCCCACAAGGCCAGCTACGCCAGTACCGTGAGACGCATCGCTGAATTTCAGTTTGTTATTGCCATATGGCTTATGGTCCAGCACATCCGGATCATCACCGACTATGCGTTTACGTGCATCCAGATCAGGGTTTAGTGAATTGTTGAGCTTGGTCATGTATTCGCTAAGCTCTTTCAGCACTTTTACGTTGGTACTTGTTGATACATCCTCGCTAAAGGCGATCATCCATAGGTTTTTCACCTCGGCAAGTGTATCATTCGCTGCCTGCATGCGTTCCACATCAGCCTTGGTGAATGTCTGATTTGATTTTAGGTTCAGGGCATGCCTTACATAGCCGCTGGTTTCAACCAATGCGTTCAGGATAGGGGATAATTGATTGCTTTCGTTTCTGGCTTTGGTAACCGTGGAATCATACTCCATCTTTACCTTCGTCCAATAGGCAAACTCTTTTTTATCAGTTGCTGTTGATTCGGTTAAAGGCAGATACTTTTCTTTCAGGCGTTGGTATTCCCTTACCTCTTCTTCAGTTTCGTTGAAATCACATTTTCCACCTGCACCTCCCAGGAAATCCCATCCGTGGATATCATCTACATAACCATTATGGTCGTCATCCTTTCCGTTGCCGGCTTTTTCTTTGGGGTTGGTCCATAAAACGCCTTGCAGATCTTTTTGCAGGGTGTCCGCGCCGCTGTCGATAATGCCGACGATTACTGGCTTGCTTTTCTGACCGTTAACGAATTGGTAAGCCTGTTTTAGGCTGATACCAAAATATCCGTCAGTTTTTGGGTCGAGCACATGCCAATCCTTTGGCGGATCGGGTTGAGACGGCGGTAATGTTTGTGCCGAACTACTGAAACCAGTAAATAAACAAGCTAATAACGTGCAGCTTATCAGGAATCTTTGGGGTATACGCATCTATTTTATTAAGTATATAAGCTACAGGTCGAATTTAATGCCTTGTGCCAGTGGTAATTTAGTTGAATAATTGATCGTGTTGGTTTGCCTTCTCATATAAACTTTCCATGCATCCGAGCCTGATTCACGGCCGCCCCCTGTTTCCTTCTCACCACCAAATGCGCCGCCTATTTCTGCACCGGATGTTCCTATGTTCACATTGGCAATACCACAGTCAGAACCAGCAAATGATAAAAATTGTTCTGCCTCGCGCAAATTATTCGTCATAATGGCTGATGAAAGCCCCTGAGGAACTGCATTTTGCATTTCGATAGCATCCTCTAATGAACTGTATTTTATTAAATATAGTATAGGAGCAAAAGTTTCGTGCTGAACTATTTTATAATGATTTTCCACTTCAGCAATGCAAGGCTTTACATAACAACCGGATGCGTAATCCGCACCGTCCAGCTTACCGCCTTCAACAACAAACTTTCCGCCTTCGGCCTTGCATTTTTCAATCGCATCAAGATATAGCTTTACGGCATCGGTATCGATCAGCGGCCCCATATGGTTATTTTGATCCAATGGATTGCCAATACGCACCTGTCCGTAGGCTTTTACTATTTTTTGTTTGAACTGATCGTAAACACTCTCATGAATGATCAACCTGCGTGTAGAAGTACAACGCTGGCCGGCTGTGCCCACAGCGCCGAACACAGCGCCGATCAATACCGTATCCAAATCAGCATGTTGACTTACGATAATGGCATTGTTTCCACCAAGTTCCAGCAAGCTTCTGCCTAAGCGTGCACCCACTGCAGCACCCACGGCTTTACCCATGCGGGTTGATCCGGTAGCCGAAACCAGGGGAACACGTGCATCATTCGACATTAATTCGCCAACAACCCTATCGCCAATTACAAGGCAAGACACGCCTTCAGGTACATCATTCTTGGCAAACACTTCCTGCGCAATATGTTGACAGGCAATAGCCGTTAAAGGTGTTTTTTCCGATGGTTTCCAAACGCAAACATCGCCGCAAACCCAGGCAAGCATAGCGTTCCAGCTCCAAACCGCTACGGGGAAGTTGAAGGCCGATATAATGCCCACAATACCCAGCGGGTGATACTGCTCATACATGCGGTGCTCGGCACGTTCCGATTGCATAGTGAGGCCATATAGTTGTCTGCTTAAGCCTACAGCAAAATCGCAGATGTCAATCATCTCCTGCACCTCGCCGTAACCTTCCTGCAAACTTTTTCCCATCTCGTAGGACACCAGCGCACCCAATTCTTGTTTTTTGGCACGCAATGCTTCGCCTATCTGGCGTACAATTTCACCACGTTTTGGGGCAGGTACGCTACGCCATTTTTTGAATGCTTCGCTTGCTTTCGCAATTACGTTATTATAGTCTTCCTGTGTAGCCAGCTTCACTGAAGCTATCTTTTTACCATCTACCGGGGAGGTGATTACCTTCACGTCAGCACCCGTGCTGCTACCCCACTGACTGCCTGTACTATAGGCATCATTATTGTCGTTGATATGTAAATGATTAAGGATCTCTGAAATATTAAGGCTCATAAATCGTAAATTTGTCAAAGGTAAAATCTTTAGGGCAATTATTTCACTCATCTTTTGCCAGGCTAACAGCGCCAAAAAATGTTTTTCATTTATTGTCAGGCACTTGTAAATAACCTTGTTAAGAATGTGTGAATGTTGAAAACTTGATGTAACTAAGGATAGTTACTAATCGTAATTTGATCTCAGCAAAGGCTAATTAGACCTAAAACCCCGATGACGTCGGGAAGATCAATGGCAGCTGGCGTTCTTAAAAATATATTGAATGGAAGAAGAATTTGAATTTGGATTCACTGAGGACCCCAAGTTCTCAGTGGAGCGTTACGAAGAAATGATTCGTAATCATGACCAGTATTTTTTTGATGCGCAGGCGTTTGAAAACATTATCGACTACTACATCGAAAAGAATGACCCGGCTAAGGCCCTGCAAGTGGTAGAGTACGCATGTAACCAACATCCATTTGCAGCTGTATTTTTAATTAAGCAAGCCCAACTTTTTGTTGTCACCAACCGTGTCAGCGATGCATTCCTGTCGCTGGAGAAAGCCGCCATGCTCGAAGCTTCGGACGCGGATATTTATCTTATTCGCGGCAATCTGTACGAAAGCATGGAGCGCTACTCGGAAGCTTTGGAGAACTATGAAAAGGCCCTGGAGCTTGCTGACGAAACCGACGAAATTTTGCTGCACCTGGCTTATGTGTACCAAAACATGGGCGACTATGAAACGGCCATCAGTTATCTGAAGCAATGTTTGCAGCAGAATATGGAAAACCAGGATGCCCTTTACGAACTGGCTTTTTGCTACGACGTGATGGACAACCAGGAGGAAAGTGTGCAATTCTACATGCAGTACATTGATAGCGAACCTTACAGCTATGCTGCCTGGTATAACTTAGGAAATGCTTACACCAAGCTCAGCTTATTTGAGAAAGCAATTGATGCTTACGATTATGCCATATTGATTAAGGACAGCTTTGCATCAGCTTATTTCAACAAGGGCAATGCTTTGGTAAACCTGGAGAAATACGCGGAAGCGATAGAGGTGTACCGTCAGACGTTTGAGTACGAGCAGCCTAATGCAGATACCTATTGCGCCATTGGCGAATGCTACGAAAAACTGGAGCAAATGGACGATGCACGCGCTTTCTACAAAAAGGCTGTTAAAATGGACTCGAAGTTGGCTGATGCATGGTTTGGAATAGGCGTGACGCTCGACTTTGAGGAACGCTATTTTGAAGCTTTACATTTCTACAAAAAAGCCCTCGACCTGGATATCGCCAATGCCGATTACTGGTTTGCCATAGCCGATGCAGAATACAAACTTGGCCACATACCCGAAGCAGAGCAAGCTTATGAAAAGGTAGTTGAATTAAACCCGATCGACGTAGATGCCTGGCTGGACTACTCTTCTGTTTTATATGAGCAAAGTAAGCTCTCAGAAGCGATAGAGGTGATGTCGCAGGCGATAAAGAATAATCCCGATGCGGCTGAGTTATACTATCGTATGGTGGCCTATCTTTTTGCCTCAGGCGATTATAAAGAAGCGCTGAATTTCCTGGAACTGGCATTAGCCTCTGACCCGGAAAAGCATTATATCCTTTTTGATTACCTGCCTCAATTGCAGAAAAATAAGGTGATACTGGATATCATCAACAGATACTGCAAATAAATGCGCAGATGATTTGATGTGCAGATGTGCAAATGATTGAGTTTGCCATCTGCACATTTTTTGTGTGAACATACGTGCATCTATTTAATCTGCACATCCTCGCAATTGCACATCTGCACATTCTCCCTCACATCTGCACATTCTCCCTCACATCTGCACATTGTAAAAAATCCGTTTCTTACCCAATTCGCACATCTGCACATTTGCACATCTCCACATTTTTCCTGACCTTTGCGCCATTAGAACTTTTTGTTATAGTCTATAACTAAAATAGATAATGATGAACTACCCTTTAAGTAATATTCCGGAACGCACTGTTAAACCCCGAAACAGTGGCATTACGATGGTGATGGATAAGGGGTTAAGTCTACGCCAGGTTGAGGATTTTATAGAAGTAGGTGGTCCGTATACAGACATTGTGAAGTTGGGCTGGGCAACATCATTTGTTACCCCAAACCTGGATGAAAAGCTGAAATTATATCGTGATGCAGGTATCCCGGTTTATTTTGGCGGTACTTTGTTTGAGGCATTCATAATCCGTAATCAATTCGACGATTATCGCCGCACATTGGACCGGTACCAGATGGAGCATGCGGAAGTATCGGATGGGTCGATCGAGATAGAGCATGAAGTAAAATGTGATTACATCCGCAAATTAAGCGATCAGGTAACCGTGATATCAGAAGTAGGTTCCAAAGATGTGACCAAGATATTTGCTCCATATAAATGGATCAAACTGATGAATGCTGAAATAGAGGCAGGATCATGGAAAGTGATAGCTGAGGCGCGCGAAAGTGGTAATGTGGGCATTTACCGCGATTCGGGGGAAGTAAGGCAGGGTTTAGTAGACGAAATATTGACCCAGATACCAGAAGAAAAGATCATTTGGGAAGCCCCCCAAAAGGCACAGCAGGTGTGGTTTATTAAGTTGATAGGTGCCAATGTGAGTTTGGGTAATATAGCCCCTGCAGAAGTGATTCCGCTGGAGACACTTCGTTTAGGTATCCGCAGCGATACTTTCGATCATTTTTTGAAGCTATAAATACATCTGCATATGTTAGCAAGGCCTTTGGATAATATTCGAGGGCTTTTTTTGTTTAGCATTTGCTATCTTTATTAAATGGCCTTATCAAATAATATGTCAAAACTTCGAACTAATATTCCTTTCTGGATAAGTTTAGTGTTATTAGTTATTTCTCTTACTCAAACTGCTTATACGACTGACAGTAAAAATGATAGTGACATTCCTGCATTATTAGAGTTCGTAACCGGATGGGGAGCAGCTATAGTTTGTCCACCTTATTTTATTCCCTGGCTTGCAAATCCATTGTTAATTATATCATGGATTATCCTGGGCAAAAAAGCAACCATTTCTTTATTCCTTAGTTTTTTGTCAGTTATATTCGCAGCATCATTTTTGTTATTTGATAAAGTGCCCATAAATGAAGCCCCTTCCTATGAGTCAATAACACAAATTGGCACCGGATACTGGTTCTGGTTATTAAGTTGTATTAGTTTCTTTTTGGGGACTTATATAATTATAGTATACAATAATTTTAAGTTAAAAAAACAGCTATAAAATGAATGGCATTCGGTTTTGGGGTGCCGAAATCAGAAAAAGATTATCTTCGGACATAAAATTATGGCCGCATCTAAACTCATCAATCCTGATATAGACGATTTTTATTCAAACACTTCCGAAGAGGGACGCTTGCAATTAGGCCTCGGTCCGCTGGAGTTTGAGCGGAATAAGGAACTCATTAGTCGCTATCTGCCTAAAAAAGGCACTGTTATAGATGTAGGCGGTGGTCCGGGTATTTATTCCGAGTGGTTAGCAGGGTTAGGTCATGAGGTAATATTGATCGAACCGGTTGAAAAGCATGTCCGGCAGGCCAATAAACGATCAGCCAAAGCAAAAAGGCCATTTAAAAGTGTATTAGGAGAAGCACAGAAACTCGAATTGGCTGATAACTCAGCCGACGTAGTGATCCTGCACGGGCCATTGTATCATTTGCAGTCAAAGACAGACAGAATCGGCGCAATAATCGAAGCAAAAAGAGTTTTGAAATCGAAGGGCGTTGTACTGGGGTTCGCCATCAATCATACCGCATCAACCATCGCTGCTTTACTGAACGGCTTTATCCATGCGCCAGAGATATTTGATATGTGTATGGGTGAATTAAAAAGCGGTATTCATACACCGCCTAAAAGCATGCCAGGCGTATTGCCATCAGCCTATTTTCATCGGCCTGAGCAATTAAAGGCTGAATTTGAAGAAGCGGGCTTGACTTACCTTGATACTTACGCAGTTGAAGGCCTGATCTGGATGGATAAAAACTATTTTGAAACACGCTCAGATGCAAAGAAAAAGGAGAAGATAATGGAACTGATGAAGGTTACTGAAAATGATCCGGCATTGCTCTCATTGAGTCCGCATATGATGATAGCCGGGAGGAAGGAATAGCAGCCTTAATTTACCGTGTGTTATAAAATTCCGCGCTTTCTTATTAATATTACAGCATAAAATATCTCATATCTCAATACTCAAATCCTATATCTAAAATGAAATTGTACGGGCTAATAGGCTTTCCGCTTTCTCATTCATTTTCAAAGAAGTTTTTTGCCGGCAAGTTCGAAACTGAAGGAATAACTGACAGCGAATATGAACTTTTCCCTATAGAGCATATTAAAGAACTGCCCGCTTTATTAGAAAGTCATCCTGATCTGTGCGGACTGAATGTGACCGTTCCACATAAAATCAATGTGCTTAAATACCTGGATTGGATAGAACACGACGCCCGTACGGCAGGTGCTGTAAACTGTATCCGCATCACCGCCGAGAGCCCGGTTACAGCAGCCTTTACCGGCGAGATCGGCATAAAAGGCCACGACTTCAGGCTGGAAGGTTTCAATACGGACATTTATGGGTTTGAGAATTCATTGAAACCTTTATTAAAGCGGTATCATGATGAAGCGTTGATTTTAGGCGATGGCGGTGCAGCCAAGGCAGTTAAATGTGCGCTGGATAACCTGGGCATCAATTTTAAAATGGTTACCAGAAAGCCAGCACCGGGGCATATTTTATTTGACGAACTAAAACCACATCATATCAAACAGCACAAGCTGATCATAAACACGACGCCTATCGGGATGTCACCTAATGTTGATGAGTGCCCGCCGATACGGTACGAGGCAATTACCGATGAGCATTTGCTTTATGATTTGATCTATAACCCCGAAGAAACCTTATTTTTGAAAAAAGGTGCCGAAATGGGTGCGACTACAAAAAATGGATATGAAATGTTAGTATTGCAGGCTGAAAGATCCTGGGAGATATGGAATTCAAAAAAAATATATCCATGAAGAAATTAGTATGCCTCCTGCCTGTTTTGCTGCTGATGGCTGCCTGCAGTGGCAACCACGATTATTCGCCGAAGCCGCGGGGGTATTTCCGTATCATTTTCCCTGAAAAATCGTACCAACAATATAACAGTCAATACCCGTTTACCTTTATCTACCCAAAATATGCGGTAATAGAAAAGGACACCAATATTGCTCCTGAAAGAAAAGATAAAAAGCTGTCTAACATGAAATACCTGTTAAACATGCAGTTCCCACAGTTTAACGGGACGCTTCACCTGAGTTATGAGAGCGTCACGTCAAAAAAAGTATTCGATGAGCTGACCGAAGATGCCCGCAATTTTGCATTTAAGCATTCTGTAAAAGCGACCTCGATAGACCAGGCCATTATCCATAATGCTGAGCGGAAGGTTTATGGCATTTACTATACGATCGATGGCAATGCAGCATCATCCATACAGTTCTTTATAACCGATAGCGCGAAAAACTACATGCGTGGCGCACTCTATTTTAATAACACCCCGCGCCTGGATTCCATACAGCCAGTACTGAAGTTTGTGAAGAAGGATATCGATACGATGATCAAAACGTTTCAGTGGAAGTGAGGGGAATGCGTAAGTCGGGATGCCGATTGCGGAATTTTTAAATCATTCCACATTTGACAATTCGCAATCCGCATTCAAACACATTCCGACTTTAATTACCTTTGCATCATGTCTAAAATCCGAGCATTCGTAAACAATCCTTACCAGGAGAATACCTATATTTTATTTGATGAAACCCGCGAGTGTGCGATCATCGATCCGGGAATGTACACCGCTGCAGAGCAGAATGCAGTGGTTAATTTTATCCGCGATAATCAGCTAAAACCTGTTCTGTTGCTCAATACTCATTGCCATATCGACCATGTGCTGGGCAATAAATTCATATTTGATCAGTACGGGTTAAAGCCCCAATTTAATGAGGGTGAATCTTATGTATTAGCCTCGGTTCCCGCTTATGCGCCGCAAATGGGTTTTCAGTACGAGCTATCCCCGTTGCCGGATCACTATCTGCCTGAAACAGGATCGGTGTCATTTGGCAATACCGAGTTACAATTGATCTTCGCGCCCGGTCATTCACCCGCGCACCTTTGCTTTTATGACGAGCCTGCTAATATATTGGTTGGGGGTGATGTGCTATTCCGTGGCAGCATAGGCCGTACCGATTTGCCCGGCGGAAACTATGATCAGTTAATCACCAACATCAGGGAAAAACTATTCACCTTACCGGAAGACTGCGTAGTTTATCCCGGCCACGGTCCCGAAACGACAATCGGCTTCGAGAAAAAGCATAACCCGTTTTTTTAACGTTATACGTTTGAAGTTATACGTTTTACGTAGTTTTAGCGGGAAATGAACGTTTAACGTAATACGTAAAACATACAACCTTTTGAATACTTCGATCTACATAGCCAAGCGATACCTTTTTTCGAGGAAGAAGATGCATGCCATCAATATTATCTCCGGGGTGTCTATGCTTGGAGTGTTTATTGGCAGCGCCGCATTGGTGATCATTCTTTCGGTGTTTAATGGGTTCGAAAAGGTGATTTTGAACTTGTACAGTAATTTCACTCCTGAGATCAGGATCGAGCCTAAACAAGGCAAAACGTTTAATCCGAATACTGCCTATTTCAAAACCCTGAGCAAGGATCCAAAGCTTTTTTCGTACACCGAAGTGCTGGAAGAAAAAGCATTAGTCCGATACGGAGCAACGGGCCAATTTATCGGTACGGTGATGGGTGTGAGCAACGAGTTTTTGAATAATAAACAACTGGACAGTACCGTCGAAAAAGGTTCATTCACGCTGAAAGATAACGGGCATAATTATGCTGTGATAGGCGCGACGGTTCAAGGCAAGCTATCTGTCAATATTCATGATCAGCTTTCGCCGCTGCAGATCTACTCGCCACGCAGGAATGCATCCAGCGGAGCTGATCCGCTAAGTGCTTTTGAGGTGCGATATATTTATCCGTCAGGTATATTCAATATCCAGCAGGACTTTAATGGATTGATTATTACCCCTATCGACTTTATGCGTGATTTGCTGAATGAACCCACCAATGTTTCACATATCGACCTCAACTATAAAAAAGGCACCAACCTACAATCAGCTCAGGAAGATATAAACGATAAAATTGGTAATCAATTCAACGTTAAGAATCGCTTTGAGCAAAACGCCGATCTGTACAAAACTTTAAATTATGAGCGCTGGTTTATTTTCATGATCCTGGTGTTTGTGCTAATAATAGCTGCATTCAATATTATCGGTTCGCTGACTATGCTGGTGATCGATAAACAAAAAGATATCGCTATATTAACTAGTCTGGGTGCTGACAAGAAGCTGATACAAGGCATTTTCTTTTTTGAAGGAATGATGATATCGGCTGTTGGCTGTATCCTGGGAATGGCAGTGGGTTTGATCTTCTGTATTTTGCAGGAACAATTTGGCTTTATAAAATTTGGCGATAACCTTACCGCAATTGATGCGTACCCAGTTGCCCTAAAATTTACAGACTTTATATTGGTATTTTTAACCGTAGGCATCATAGCCGCAATTGCATCCGGAATCAGCGCACGATTAAGTGTTAAAAGACTCGGAGAGATCAAAGAGGAATTGTAGATTTGAGTGACGCGGGGCGAAAGTCCGTTGACGAGAGTAAAACAGAATTAGTGAAATAGAGTTTAGTACTTAGAATTTAAGCCTTAATTTAGAAAAACATGGAATCGAAACGTCAGCAGAAATTTGCAGGAGTAATACAACAGGATCTGGCAGCTATATTTCAACGCGAAGGCCTGAACCTTTTACCAAATACACTGATCACTATTACCAAAGTAAGGGTGACACCCGATCTGGCGATCGCACGTGTTTTCCTGAGTTTTTTTAATATCAGCGACACCAAACTGGCATTGAATACAATCAAGGCGCATGCATCCGAGATACGCTACAAACTGGGCGCCCGCATAAAAGATCAGGCACGCATCATTCCTCAACTCGAATTTTTTGTAGACGATACCAGCGAGTACGTGGAGCGCATGGATAAAATTTTCGACAAGATTAGCAAAGAAGAGCGGCAGCCGGATAAAGAGTAAGATAAGAGGAATGTTCAATCTGCCAACCGTAAGCCATTTCTGTCATCAGGGGGCTCCTACGGAGCCAAAATCTTCTCTTTTGTTTTTTTCTATAAACAGGCAGCTCCTATGGAGCTTTATTTTACTTTGAAGTCCCCTAGGGACTCCCTGTTTATAGAAAATAAAAAAATGAATCTGAGCTCCATCGGAGCTTCCTATTGATCAGGCGAATAATCGAATAGCATTTATGGATAAGCATATCCTCTTATCAAATTATATAAAAACTCATCCTAACAGGATAGGTAAAGTAGTTGATTACAACCCTGAAACTGACCGGCTTTTTCCATTCGATTTTACCGAATCCAATACTGAATTAAGCGCGGAAGACGTGTTGAATACCGAGAAATTCAGCGCCTGGGTAAACACCAAATTAGCCGAAAATAACTGTCGCTATGGTATCGGTGGTTACATGGAGCACCGTACTCTCTATGCCCGAAGCGAATTATTTAATACTGAAGAAGAACCCCGCCGGCTGCACTTGGGTGTGGATATCTGGGCGGATGCAGGAACGCCTGTTTATTCGCCAATAGAAGGAGTAGTCCACAGTTTTCAGGATAATGATCATTTTGGTGACTATGGTCCGACGATCATTTTGCAACACGACCTAGACGGACTAACCCTATATACCTTGTACGGTCACCTGAATCGTGAAAGTCTGATCGATTTAGTTGTTGGAAAACATATTGCCAAAGGTGAACAAATAGCCGTATTCGGCAACCATGAAGTGAACGGGCATTGGCCTCCGCATTTGCATTTTCAATTGATGTTTGACATGGAAGGGAAAACGGGTGATTATCCGGGCGTAGGTTATTATTCAGAGAAAGAGAAGTATATGAAGAATATCCCTGACCCAAATCTGATCCTGAAATTTTAATAATGACCACTTAAGGCCAAAAAAAAGGGATGAATTTCTTCATCCCTTTTTCAATATTATTTAGTTCGGTTACTGTTGATCACCAGGACCGTCATCCGGTGTGCCGACAATTTTATAAACTTTTTGATTGTTATTGTCGCGTGCTTCCTGGTAGTAGTACCCATCTTCAGATACAAAGTATTTTTCGCCGTTCAGGCTGATCTTACGACAGTTTGGAGGCAATGACTGAACGATATCCCCGATCTGCGGCAACTGCTGATCCATGTCGCCGTTTGGATTGTTGGTATTCAGCTCGCCATCTTTACCAGCTACCTGGTAGCTGGTGCTGCCATCGTCTTTGGTTATCGGTTGGTAGTAAACACCATTTGCTTCATAATACTGCTCTCCATTGATGACAATTGACTGTGCATTTGATGGCAAAGTAGTTATTTCCGCACCAACTGGTGGCTCTACAACGGTATATTCATTGTTGTCATACTGATAGAACAAACCACCGCTATAGAAGAATTCAGCATCGCCATAATAGAAAGGATAATATCCGTAAGGTAAAAATCCAATGCTAAAGCCTAAACGCGGCGCGTAATAAGTGCCATAATAGCCATGATTGTAGTGATAGTAGCCACGGGTTCTCCAGTAAGAAGGGCCATAAAAACCACGGCCGCCAACGCCAACTGAAGCACGACCACCTTCGCCGATATATCCGCGGGTGCCTACATAGCTGCGTGCAGTTGTTGCACCGCCATAAGCTGTTGCGCCTGGATTTGCTATACCTACCCTATGACCCGGATTTGCTATTCCGTATCCCGGAGTTGCAAAACGCTGAGGTGCTATAGCAACACGGCTGTTTGGATTAATTCCGGGCCGTGCATATCCAACGCCTGATGGACGCTGAAAGCCGCCATTCATTCCAGGCCTGCTAACGCCGCTTACCGAAGGGCGGAAGCCGCCGCTTGACGGGCGTGCAACCCCAACATTGTTTGAAGGACGAAAGCCACCGTTGCTTGAAGGGCTTGGTGATGGCCTGAAAGTTGCGCCACCGCCGCCTGATGAACCACCGCTTGACGGACGTGAGCCGCCACCAGATGAACTACCCCCGCCGCCACCGCCATCTCTATGCTGTGCATTGGCAGAAAGGGCTATAAATGAGCACAATAAGCCATTTACAGCCAGGGTAAACAGATATTTATATTTCCTTTTCATGATTAAATAATGATTGTCTTTTTTATTAACTGCGCTGGGGCTTGGCTTAGTTGAATGTTTGACTAAGTTTAAAATAAAAGGTTTAATATGTCAGTTAAAAAAATCAGCAAATGTGGCCTTTTACAATAAGTAAAGTAATTACCCCAACTTTTGTAAAACGTAAATATACTAAACAAGTTGGAATTCTTTTTGATTTACCCCAAAACAGATGTTTATTTAACAAATGGATGAGAAGAATGTGTTATTACACCTTTTCAGCTATGAATAAAAACGCCGGCTCTTCAAACCGCAGACTGAAAAAGCCATCGTGTATGGTGGAGAATTGATGGTTGCCCAATGATTCCAGTCCGCTATAGCTAATCTCATGCTGGTGGGTCAATATTTCGATCTTATCGCCGGCAGGTTTCCATTTGCTAAAGCCTGAGTTAACAGGGTATATCTTCTGGTCGTTATGAAATATCACCAGGTTGATCTTGTCGGCAAAAAACAAATAGTCTTTCAATTGTAGATCATCGCAAATAACATTTACTGCCGGATAATTGTGTGTAACCAGGTATTTTAGGGCAGCCTCTGCAGGAGTATCATTACCGACCGGCATAAACTTTACGTCTGATTGAACAGCACTATGCGGATTATCGGTAATCACCCAGTCTATCTTAATACCGAAGTCGATCAGTTGCTGAGCAGTTTCTTTGGTGGTGATCACCGTTGGGTTCCACTCCAGCAGTTGTCCTAGCATCTCCGCCGGAAAGGTATCTAGACCCAGTACCAGTAATGCAGGCTCCTGTTTTTCGCGGACGATGTGATGTGAGGACACTTTTGAGTGATTAGTTAACCGGTGATCTGTGACTAGTTGTTTTCAACCGAAAATTAAGCAAATAGTTTGTATTGAAAATTAATAATTTGTGATATCTCATGTAGCACTTTTTTCTCTAAAGTTGAGTATTGGTGCAATAGAACATACGGCTGCAGAGATAAGGAAGGACATTGAAAATGCAAAACACCTTTGCTCCCGGAATACGAGGATGTCCTTGTCAGTGGCTGCGGCGTTTAAGCGTAATTTATAGGATACCCCAAACAAGGAAACTTCGCCTGAGATAACGAAGATAACGCATTCGGATAGCAGATATAAGGTTAATCCATATGCCCAACCAGGCAGTTCTTTCTTAAGGATAAACAGCAGTAGTCTAAAAACAAGAAATGTTAGCCCCATCTGAATAAATGAGGTTAAAATAAAAACTACGGTAGTTTGATGCCCGTCCGTAAGGCCAGGCAAAAAATAAAAATTAAAGATCAATAGAAAAGGGATAGCATAAAGCAGAAACTTTTTATTCGGTTTAAGCATTGTTAAAGATAACAAACAACGGACAAAACTAAAATCCCCCTCCGGACAGGAGAGGGATTTGAAATTACTTTAATGCCTCGGTTATCGGTTTGCCGATACTCCCGTTGGGCGCTTGTATATGCAATAGGGCGGCGACTGTCGCGGCGATATCGGTCATGTGTGTTTCGCGCACCAGGTGACCGTGTGGTATGCCCCAGCCCATAAATACCAGCGGAATATGTGCGTCATAAGGGTTCCAGGTGCCATGTGTGGTGCCCGTTTTGGCGTAAGCATCAAACCATCCCGGTTTCAGGATGATCTGTATTACGCCGCTACGCTCCACATTATAACCATTGATAATACGCTCGCGCAATTCATCCGGGATATTGGCAGTCCGCGCTTTGGCCATGTCGATCGCAAAAGCAACGCCTTCCTGCTTGCTTAAAAAGTCGATACAATCTTTTTTGATAGCTTCTTCATCAAGCCTTGCGTATTTGATAGAAGCATTGTTCAGGTTAACCTGGTAATTGCCAAAGCTCAGCACCAGATTCTCAACCTTATATTTCTCCAGTAAGTATTTATTTAAGTCGGTTCTCACAGCATTCCCGTTCCACATTCCGGCAGGAATGTTATGGTCGATTAAGAAATTTGGATTATGGGCAGCGCCATGGTCGGCAGTTAAGAATACAGTATAATTACCCTTTCCTAATTTGGCATCCAGGAAAGTAAAGAATGAAGCAAAATCGCGGTCGAGTTTAAGATAGGTATCCTCCATCTCAATCGAGTTTGGTCCAAACTGGTGACCCACATAGTCGGTAGATGAGAAGCTCACGGCAAGGAAATCAGTAACATCGCCCTGGCCCAATTTTTCACCATTAATAGCAGCTATTGCCATATCCAGCGTTAACGTGTTGCCATAAGGTGTTGACCTGATCAAACCTAAATTGTTCTTGTACAAGGCAGATGTTTTTACAGGCAGGCTTGGTGTATCGGTTCCTTTAAACTTGCCTTCATAACGGTTAATGTCAGCAGTACTTTGCGTGTAGGAATCCATTGGATAGGCAGGTACCCAGTCTTGCTTTAAATAGGTTTCAGGCAATTTCTGATCGTTGAAGTCCTTCACCCATTGCGGCAGATCATTCATATAATAAGTACTGGTGATCCAGTTGCCTGACTTATCCTCATACCAGTAAGCCGCATTAGCAGTATGACCAGCAGGTAATATGCCACCGCGATCCTTCAACGCAATGCCGATCACCTTTGACCGGAAATTGGTTGCCAAACGTAGTTCATCAGTAACAGTGCTGGTCAGCAGGTTGCGCGGCGAATTTTGCCCTTCCACTGCAGGAGGGCAACCGACAGCTTTAACATTCGTATCACGGGTGCAATAAAGTGATTGCCCGGTAGCCTGGATTATAAAATCATTACCGGCGATACCATGCAAAGCAGGTACTGAGCCTGTATAAATACAGGTGTGGCCGGCGGCAGTTACTGTAGGTATATAGTCGATCAGCGTATTTTCGCAAGTGAAGCCATCATTCAGCAAACGTTTGAAACCGCTGCTTGAATAACGATCATAATAACGGTATAAATAGTCCCAGCGCATCTGGTCCACTACGATACCGACTACCAGTTTTGGACGGGGTAGGGTATTAGCAGGGGTAGCAGCAGTCGTAGTAGTTTTTGTTGTGGTTTTCTTTTTTGTTTGTGCCGAAAGGGTTATCGAAGCAATGGCAACTGGTATTAAAAGTAGATGTTTTAGCTTCATCTGTGATCAGTTTTATGAAAACGCAAATATCAACAAAGCAAATAAAATTCAATGTGATATTTGCGTTACGCCAACTTAAAATTAATACTTCGAAACTGAAAATGTGAGCAGCGAATGCTGGCTCGCCGTATGGATATCCCGCCAGGTTTTATTGATCTCCGATTCAGGATTAGCAGCATTCAAACCACAATAAGGATAAAGCTGATCCACACATTCACGCGCTGTTTTGGCCAATTTGCGGCTGGTTGAACTTACAGCTTGCAAGGCTTTTTCATTATCATCATTCCACGAACGATCGACTGCTTTATAAAATTCTGATCTCGCAATCTCAAGATCATCATGTAATCGTGTCAGGTTGTCCTTTAAAATATTCTTTTGAGCATCAGAGTATTTGTCCTGACCCAATTTCTCCTTAAATATTTCAGCACAAAGATCCATAAAATGGATAGCAATGCCCGAGATGTTGGCCGCCAGTGTCGCCTCCGCCAATTGCAGGAAAGGATATTGATATAATGCCCCTTCTACAACTGCCGCTTTTGGATCGATCTTAAAGCAACAATCAGCATTTATCTCAAGATCAGTTACCCTAAATGCATCGCTGCCTGTGCCCATCATCCCTACATATTTCCATGCGGGGAACACTTCTACATCCTTACTGTCGAATATAAAGGGTAAGATCAAAGGATTGCCGTCTTCATCCAATACGGTTTCGTCTCCCTTTTTGATAATACAATTGGCCGTAAAATAAGTGGCGTGATGCGCTCCGCTTGCATATTTCCAGATGCCATTGATGAGATAACCGCTTTCATTAATTGTAGCTGTTCCTGTTGGTGCGCCGCTTCCTGCCAGGCAAACTCTTGGGCCACTAAAAACGGTCTTTGCCTTTTCAGGCTGCAGAAAGCCACCAAACCAGCCTGCGCCGCAGCAAAGTGTAACCACCCAGCCAACACTGCCGTCCGCCCAGCTGATGCTTTCTTCTAAACGAACCAAATCAGGTAAAGACATTTCACGACCCGAATACACCGCAGGTACTAATATCTTAAACCAGCCCTGTTCATAAATGATAGCCAATTGATCCGGGTGAAGTTGGGCCATGTTTTCCGCTTCGAACGCCCGTTCGCGGATGATCTTTACCCAATCAGGCTGTAAATGGAAAGAAGGGTGCTTGATTTCCATTATACTGATATTACAGGGTGAGCAGATAAAGTTGATTTCTCTTTCTTAAGGATGCTCTTCCATTCAAAGAATCCCCAAAAAGCAACCGCAAACAGGAATAAGGTAAGCACGGCAAACATCGGCAGTCCTTTATAAAACAATAAAGGAATAGCGAACAGGTTGGACACATTTAAGAATATCCAGTTCTCTATTTTTCTGCGTGCTAACAGCCACATGCCTGCCCATGCCGTTGATGACACCCATGCATCCCAAACCGGAACGTTTGATGGTGTAAAGTTTTTGAGCAAAAGATACAAGACCAGCCAACCCACAAATGTTATAGCCAGACTAATCGTCAATTCCCTGTTATTACACCAGCTGATCTTTACCTGTGGTTCGCTCTTCTTTTTAACCCAATAAATCCAACCGTAAATGCTCATTACCAGGTAATATAAGTTAAGAACGGACTCAGCATATAATTGCACCATCAGTAACAGGTAAACAGATATTAGTATACCCGCTATCCCGGTAGGATAAAGCCAGATGTTATTAACCCTGGCGAATAATACCTCGGCTATGCCCAATATCATGGCTGCCCATTGCAGCCATGTAGTCTCCCTGATCTGTGCTTCAAAAAGCGTTATCCAGTGTTGCATAACCGTTAAAATCTAAGGTTCAGTGATGCCAGGAAATTGATAGGCGCCTGCGGGAAGAAGTAATTATAGTTCACCACTTTGCCGCCTTCTATATCGGGATAGGTAGCCCCGTCTGATTCGTATTTCTTGCTGAATATATTGTTAACCAGCAAGCCCACCCCCACATTTTTAATACCTTTTATGCTGAAATTATAATTCAGGCGCACATCATTTACAAAGTAAGCATCCAATGAGCGGCTTAATGTCGAGGTATTGTCCAAATATTGCCTGCTCACATATTTGCTGATGAAAGCTATCTCCGCATTTTTGATAGGGTGATAACTTATTGTGCTTGATCCTACAAAATCAGGAGAGTATGCAATGTCGGTCTTTTTGTATTGTATCAGGTCAATTGTTCCGGCATCATTTGCCAGGTATTGCGGAAAGTTTTTCACTTTATTGGTACTCATTGTCGCGTTGACCGACCAGCTTAATGGTTCAGCAATTTTCACTTTTGCGCTGGCTTCAATACCCGCCCGGTAGCTGTCTTTTATATTGGTTCTGATAGCTTCACCTACCGTATCCAGTTTCCCGGTCAGCACCAGTTGGTTTTTGTACAACATGTAAAAGCCGTTGATACTGGCACTGAAGGTTGGTTCGCTGTAACGATAGCCGATTTCCAGGTCTTTGAGGTTTTCCGGTTTCGGGCGGTCTTGTGGTGACGAGCCGGTATAGTCGCTACGATTAGGCTCATGATTGCCAACAGCGATTGACGCATAAACATTACTATGCTGATCGAGCTCGTAAGTAACGCCTGCTTTTGGATTAAAGAAATTAAGCTGAACAGATTGCTGTGAGCTATTCAATGCCGCATCAAACCCTAGGAATGAGTAATAAATATGCCGGTATTGCAGATCGCCATAAAACAGCACTTTGCCTACATGGTACTCTGCGCGACCGAAGATGTTGAAATCTGTCTTTTTAGCATTATCACGCTCATATTCATAATCCGGCGGCACGTTGGTGCTTTCCTGTGTCCACTCCAGGTTGTTATAATGTGCACCCTTGTACTCGTTATATGCACCGCCAAGTGTCATGTTCAGCTTGTCATCAGGCTTGTAGTTTAAATTGTAAGTCGCCCCATAGAAGTCATTATTCAGCCACAATCTACGAACAAGGTCGGTTGTTTCTATGCTAGTGCCACCAATGTTAACAGGGGTAATACCATAGTTTTTGAGCGAATCGGCATTTTTATATTCTTCATAGTAGCCGGAACCCTTGGTATAGTGCAATGCGCCGCTAAACGACAACTTGCTGCTGATCTGTTGGTCGTAAAGTAACTGGTAATAATTTTGGGTGTAATTGTCAGTCTGGTTTTTATAAAAGCTATTGCTGGAAGTAATAGCACCTAGTTCGTTATAGGTGCGGTCTCCTGCTTTTAGAATATCTTCTGCTACTCCATCCCAGGCCTGGTAAGTTTGCTCATAGCCTGAGAATACATTCAGGCGCAACACACTGTTTTTGCCATAATAAGCGCCACTTAGAAAGTAGGATTTGAGATGGGAAAATGCCCGGTCGATATAGCCATCAGAATTCATTCTTGATAGCCTGCCATCAAAACTGAAATGCCCACCAAGTAAGCCAGTACCTATATTGACCGTGTTTTTAATAGTTCCGTAAGATCCTGCGGAATTATTAAGCTCGGCATAAGCCGTATCACGGCGGGTAGTGGTTTGGATGTTGATACTGGCCCCAAAAGCTCCCGCACCGTTAGTGGATGTACCTACACCGCGCTGTACCTGGATATTATCTACAGATGAAGCCAAGTCAGGCAGGTCGACAAAATATACACCCTGGTCTTCCGCATCATTCATCGGGATGCCATTTAGCGTAACGTTGGTCCGTGTTGCATCTGAGCCGCGGATACGGATACTCGTGTAGCCCACGCCCGCGCCTGCATTCGAAGTAACTACAGTTGAAGGGGTTTGCTCCAGCAGATACTCAAACCCTCTGCCGGAATTATTCTTGTCGATATCCTTCTTGCTCAAATTGGTAAAAGCTGTCGGTGAGTTGTTGGATGCGCGGGTAGCGCTTACCGTAACTTCTTCTGTTAACCTGCTGCTGGTGTTTAAGGAGATGTTCAGCGTCAGATCGGAACTCAGTGCAACTGACTTCTCAGCAGTCTGATAGCCGATATAGCTTATCTTAAGCACATAATTGCCGTTGGGAAGGTTGCTGAACTTGTAAATACCCTGTGCATCTGAAACGGTGGTCAGTGCCGGGTTGATAGAAATGGTTGCTCCGGGCAATGTGGCCCCGGTTTGCTGATCGGTGATTTTTCCTGAAATGGAAAACTGGGCTGAAGCCAAAACAGGCATCAGCAGAGCGAATATCGCCGCAAATAAATTTTTCAAAATGAATAAATAAAACTTGTTAAACCATCTGCACACCAGGGTTGGAATGCGCAGTACACTTAACTTTTTACCTCTCCCTACGCCGGCATTACCCGGATCAGGTGTATGTTGGTCATTGGTCAGTCGTCAATGGTCATTAGTTTCGTCAAACTTATTCACCACTCACTATTCACAATTCACAACAATGGGTTTGATCTCAGCCTGTCTTTCAGTTTGATTGCTCAAAGCAAGGCACCCCTTGAGAATTATGAGGCAAACATACGTTTTTTGTCCGGAAGTCGGAAAAGTCAGAAAGACCGGAAGATTATTTTTCAATTTGGCGTATTTCTTTTTAAACTTTCCGACTTCCCGTCTTTCGGACTTTCGGACTAAAACCATAAGTTTGCAAACTTTTATATCTACACATTATGCTACGGACACATACTTGCGGCGAATTAAATATCAGCCATTTAGGTGAACAGGTTACTTTATGCGGATGGGTGCAAAAATCGCGCGACTTGGGTGCACTAACTTTTATCGATATGCGCGACCGCTATGGTTTAACACAATTGGTATTTAATGCCGATAGCGATGGTGCATTACGGGATAAAAGCCGTTCCCTTGGCCGTGAATTTGTGATCCAGGTAAGTGGTAAGGTGATCGAACGCGCGAGCAAAAACACAAGGATACCTACCGGCGAAATTGAAATAGAAGTAGTTGAACTACAGATATTAAACGAAGCAAAAACTCCTCCGTTCCAGATTGAGGATGAAACCGACGGCGGCGAGGAATTGCGTGCTAAATACCGCTATCTCGATCTGCGTCGTAATCCTATCCGTAATAACATGGTGCTTCGCCACAAAATGGCACAGGAAGTACGTAAGTATTTAGATGGTTTGAACTTTATCGAGGTGGAAACCCCGGTACTAATCAAATCGACCCCGGAAGGTGCGCGGGACTTTGTAGTGCCAAGCCGTATGAATCCGGGCGAGTTTTATGCGCTGCCGCAATCGCCGCAAACCTTTAAGCAATTGCTGATGGTAAGCGGGTTCGACCGTTATTTCCAGATCGTAAAATGTTTCAGGGACGAGGATTTGCGTGCCGACCGTCAGCCTGAGTTTACACAAATAGACTGCGAGCTTTCTTTTATCACCCAGGAAGATATCCTGAATATTTTTGAAGGATTGACCCGTCACCTGTTCAAAACAGTAAAGAACATCAACCTTGATAAATTTCCGCGCATGCAATATGCTGATGCGATGCGCCTGTATGGTTCCGATAAACCGGATATCCGTTTCGGGATGCAGTTTGTGGAGCTGAACGATATTGTAAAAGGGAAAGGCTTTGGCGTATTTGATAATGCCGAGCTGGTAGTTGGTATTAACGCAAAAGGTTGTGCAGGTTATACCCGTAAGCAGATTGATGAGCTGATCGAATGGCTGAAACGTCCGCAAATTGGTGCGACAGGTTTGATCTACTGCCGTTATAACACTGATGGCACGTTAAAATCATCAGTAGATAAGTTCTACAGCGAAGATGAACTGACCAACTGGGCAGCAGCTTTCGAAGCAGAGCAAGGCGACTTAATGCTGATCCTTGCCGGACAAACCGATAAGGTTCGTAAACAACTGAACGAACTTCGTTTGGAAATGGGCAACCAATTGGGCCTGCGTAAAAAGGATGAGTTTGCTACGCTATGGGTGCTTGATTTTCCCTTGCTGGAATGGGACGAAGAAACAGGGCGTTTCCACGCCATGCACCATCCGTTCACCTCGCCAAAACCAGAAGATATTACATTACTGGATACCGACCCAAAGAATGTCCGTGCAAATGCTTACGACTTGGTGATCAACGGTACCGAAATAGGTGGTGGGTCTATTCGTATTCATGATCGCGAATTGCAGGCCCTGATGTTCAAACATCTTGGCTTCAGTAAGGAAGAAGCACAAAAGCAATTCGGCTTCCTGATGGATGCCTTTGAGTACGGCGCTCCTCCACATGGTGGTATCGCTTTCGGCTTCGACCGACTGTGCTCTATCTTTGCAGGACTGGATTCAATCCGTGATGTGATCGCCTTCCCTAAGAATAATTCGGGCCGCGATATCATGATCGATTCGCCTTCAACTATTGCTGATGAGCAGCTGAACGAGTTGAAAATTAAGACGACGGTATAATTTTCTTCAAAAAAGAAAGTTATCAATCAAAAACATTACGAATGAAGAAATATTTACTATTGCTTGCGGTATTTGTTACCGTGTTTTCATCCTGCTCAAAAGATAGCTTTGATCCTGCAAAACAGGCAGTCAAAGACGATGCTGCTATCCAGGCTTATATTGCATCAAATAAAATAACCGCTACCAAGGATCCGTCTGGTGTTTATTACAGCGTGATCACTGATGGAACCGGCGCTTACCCTAACGTAAACTCGCTGATTACTGTAAATTATACCGGTAAGTTACTGAATGGTACTGTATTTGATTCAGGAAGCCTCAGTAGTGTGACTTTAAACACGATGATCAAAGGGTGGCAATATGGTATTCCGCATATTAATACCGGGGGCCGGATATTGTTGCTTATTCCCTCTGCCCTTGGTTATGGTAATTCAGCTAACGGAAGTATCCCGGCCAACTCTGTACTGATATTTACGGTTGACCTTACGGGCTTCAGCAATTAATACTGAAAATGATATTGTAACGAATAAAAGACGATTGATTTAATCGTCTTTTATTGTTTATATTGGTAAAACTTTTTTGCTGCGATGAAGAAATTTTACCTGTTTCTAATTTCAATGGCTTTTGTTCAGGCGTTTGCCCAATCGCCCGACCTGAAAAAAATTGCGGCTAAGAAAGCCGATTCCCTTTTTAACCAAACTGTAACATGGCGCCGCGACTTTCACGAACACCCGGAATTGGGCGATCGCGAAACCCGTACGTCAGGTATCATCGCTGATTATTTAAAATCGTTGGGATTGGAAGTAAAAACAGGCATTGCTACAACAGGTGTCGTGGGGATATTAAAAGGCGGTAAACCTGGCCCCGTGGTGGCCCTTCGCTCAGAGCTGGATGCATTGCCTGTTACTGAAATTCCACATGTTCCGTTCGCCTCAAAGGTTACAACTACTTATAATGGGCAACAGGTAGGTGTAATGCATGCCTGTGGACATGATTCGCATATGGCGATGCTGATGACTGTAGCCAAAATCCTGGCTTCTATGAAAGGCGAATTGCATGGTACAGTAAAGTTTATTTTTCAGCCGGCTGAAGAAGGTGCACCAGCGGGTGAAAAGGGCGGTGCTGAAGAGATGATAAAGGAAGGCGTGTTGGAAAACCCAAAGGTAGATGTGATTTTCGCACAGCATATATTCTCGTACATGCCTGCCGGAACAATTATGTATCGGCCCGGCGGCGCCCTGGCGTCAGTGAATGATATGAAGATCGTCATAAAAGGTAAATCATCACACGGTGCCGAACCCTGGTATTCTGTTGATCCTATTGTGACCTCTGCACAGATCATCAGTGATCTGCAAACTATCGTGAGTCGTAATATCAACCTTAAGGAAAATCCGGCTGTAGTGACGGTAGCTGCCATAAACGGGGGCAGCAGGCACAACATTATTCCCGAAAAAGTGGAAATGCTGGGTACCCTGCGCGCATTTAGCGATGCCGATGAGCAAACCCTGATAACAAAAGTAAAAAAGATAGCTACCAATATAGCTGAGGCGAACGGTGCAACCGCCGAGGTGTATATACCATTTAGCGTGCATTACCCGGTGACCTATAACGACCCTGCTTTAACCACACAAATGCTGCCTTCCTTACAGCAGGCCGCGGGAGCAAACAATGTCATTTCAAGCCCTCCGTTAACCGTATCTGAGGATATGAGTTATTTTCAGCAAAAAGTGCCCGGCCTCGATGTGTTTTTAGGAGGGATGCCTAAGGGCGCAGATCCTAAAAATGTTCCGTCGAATCATTCAGCAGATTTTTATATCGATGAAAGCGTTTTTCCCCTTGGTGTTAAAACCCTCTGTAACTTAACTTTAGATTATATGGCTTCTAAACAGTAAAATTGATACCTTTGCCAATCAACCCATTATGAACAAGCATTTTTTTACTTTTTTCATATCCTGCCTGGTATCTGTGTTGATGATGCAAACATCATATAGCAATGCAATTGTACCGCGCATTCATAATAAACCAGTTGCCGATTCTGCTTCAAACAGGAATGAGGTGATGCAAATCATCAACACGGTTATAAAAGCCTCAAGCACTTTTGATGTGAATGCAGTGACCGAACTTTATACCCCGAATGCTGTGGTTGCTGATGAAGAACCACCGTTTTCATGGAACGGCCCTACAGCCGGTGTGCAATGGATCAGCACAGTTGAAAAAACCTGCAAGGATTATAAACTAAAAAACTTCCATGCCAAGATCCGCGATGTCAGCGTTTACCTGCAAACCGAAGAAAGCATATACGTAGTGGTCCCCGTTGATTATACCGGTGATATCAAAGGCGATCATTTTGATGAAGAAGGTGCTTTTACCTTTATCTTCCGTTTGGTGAATGGGCATTGGCTGATTAAGAGCCAGGTTTGGGTAGCCAGGAAGGGGATGTGAGGTTTGCCTAACCTCCTTTTATCTGTAGTATGAATCAATGGCGCAGTCCCACTGCCGAGCTATTGTTTAAACATCATCCTGTTCATACGGCCCGCTCTGCGGGAACAAACAACAATGCCCGCATACGCGTTAATCAGAAAATGATCGACTGGGCCGATGTGCTGTTCGTAATGGAGCGCAAGCATCGTGACATTATCAAAGAACGCTTTAACATTTCAGATCGGCCGGTTATTATACTGGAAATCCCCGATGATTACCAGTTTGGAGATCCCGAGTTAATAGATATTTTGCAGGTTAGTTTGACAGATTACCTTTAAAATAAACATTTGTTAGTTTGATAATCTCCGTTCTTTTTTCGTTAAATTTGAGTATAAACCGTCTATTATGAGTCTAGTTAGTGAAATTAAGTGCCCGCACTGCGGAGCATGGAGTCCGTCGACTGGAATGGTTGACGCCAGGTGTGTGAAATGTAATTCAGATCTGGAACCCGAGCGTAAAGCCCACAATGAAGATGTGAAGTTTGCAGAAGCCAATAGGTTGGGTTATTATTTAACGATAAACGAAAGTGATGAGCAGCTGACACAGATCTATAAGATTTTTGTGAATGCCGTGCGCTGGAGCGCATATTACTCGGTAATGCTGTTTTTCGTATTTGTTGCAGCTATAATTTTCATTATCGGTCTGATCGCCCTGTAATTCTCCGGTCTCAAACACATCCCCCCCCGGTTTCTCCGCAGCCTCAGCTTAGCGGAAGGTGTTTTTGTTGCTTAGTTATTGAACCAATGAGCCAGGTTTGCGAAATAAAATGCCCTCATTGCGGCGAATGGACGCTCTGGAAGGGTGATGTAGATGACAGGTGCCTCTATTGCGACGCCTTCCTGGAGCCACAGCGATTTTCGCGCGAAATAGAAAAGAAGATCGTTACCCAGGTAAAAAAAGAAAGTGATTACTTTGCCCTGAAGCCAACGGATGGCACTTTTAAAAGAGAAGTTAAGCTTTTCCTGAACTCATTCCGCTGGTTGGTTTATTATTGCGAGATCGCGTTTTTTATTTTTATAACCACACTATTGGTCTTACTCGCCTTTCTTGCCGCCTAAATGAAAACATTGCTCAATAAATGGTTTATCGGCGGATGTTTGATATGGCTGGTGGTGACCATCCTGCGCAGAAGCGGACATCCTTTGCCAGTATTTAACGGATACCTGGACGATCTGCTGGCTATCCCTGTGATTGCAAACCTGGGTTTATGGTTTCAAAGGGTATTTGTGATCAGGAACAATTATTATGTGTTATCATCTGTACATGTGACATTTATTGTTGTCTATGTTTCTGTATTATTTGAACTGGTGTTGCCGTATTATTCAAAAGCTTACACAGGAGATTGGATCGACATGACCTTGTACCTGGCAGGAGGGATATTTTTTTACAAAATAATAAACAAGCCAATTATGCTTAAAAAACGCGAAGTAAACTATAACTAATTTATTATTAGTAAGAAATGAAAAAAATATTTGTGTTCGCACACACAAAGGCCTTGAAAAATAAATATTTTTTTTTACCTTTGTTCTTACAAAGTAACATCATTGTTACAATGTGATAAGGTTTAGGTAAAAGTCCCCAATCAGCGAGTGAGAGGGGGCTTTTTTTTAATCCGTCTTTTTGAAGTCGTATGGGTCATATTCTACAAAATCGGCCACTTTTACCCGCACCGAAGTCACTTTGCCGTTAACCACTGTAAAGGGGAAGATCGCCTTACCTAGTACAGGATCAGAAAAAGTTACATAAAAACGATTGCCCCCAAGCGGTTGCAAATGCGCGTACATTTTTGGATGATGCTCAAAACGCATTTCCAGGTCGTTCCCCATGCCTTGTGTAACAGTCATGCTGCCATATAATTCATTTACATATTTGCCGGTATACTGCGCTGCAGGTAAAGCAGGCAAGCGGTTTAATGCGACGCTATCGCGAAGTTTTTTATCCTCAGCACTATCTTTTTGCTGGCCGGTTTTAAAATAATTCAGGTATCTCTGGTTATAATCTCTGAACGGTTGTTTTAAGTACGCATCGATAATGTCCCACTTCATTGCCTCATAAAAATTGTTCACGTCGGTATTGGTGAGGATGACGATACCCAGGTGCTCTTTAGGTACCAAAGTCACGGATGATACGTAACCATTTACGCCACCGGTATGCGATACGATCTGCCGGTTATCGTAGGTCTGAAGAAACCAGCCCAATCCATATAATTCATAACTCATTTCGCCGCTCAGGTAGGTGATGCTGCCTACATAATCCTGTGGCTGGCGGGTTGCTTCAATAGCTGAAGCGGGTATTACCTGTCTTTGACCAACCTTGCCATCATTTAATTGGGCAAGCACCCATTTGCTCATATCATTTACCGATGAGCTGATAGAACCGCACGGAGCCATTCCATCTATCTGGCAATAAGGGATAGCCGTAAGCTGACCATTCACTAAAGTATGCGGAACGGTGCGATTCAATGACTTTGGAAGGTCGGCGCTTAATGCAAGAGTATTCATCATACCCAGTGGTGCGAAGATATTCTCACGCAAATAAATCTCCCACTGCTTGCCGGTTACTTTTGGTATGATCTGCCCTGCAGTAAGAAATGCAGAGTTGGTATATCCCCATTTGGTACGAAAAGGATAAGCAGCTTTGACCAGGCTCATTTTCTGGATAACCTGTTCGCGGGTCAGATCGGTATTGTAAAAAGTAAAATCGCCCTGGAAAGTACGGAAACCTATGTGGTGGCAAAGCAGGTCGCGAATAACAGCTTCCTCACCAGCAAACTTATTTTCGAGCTTAAATTCAGGGAGATATTTAGTCACCTTATCATCTAATGAAAGCTTGCCCTGTGTTTGCAGCATAGCTAATGCCGTTGCAGTAAAGGCTTTGGTATTGCTGCCTATCATAAACAGGGTGTTTTCGTCAACTTTGTTGTTCAGACCTAACTCCTTAATGCCATAGCCCTTCATCAAAACCACCTTACCATCTTTAACAATACAAACTGCTGCCCCCGGTATGCGCCAGTTGGTTAATGCACGGCTGATGTAGTTATCCAGGCTGTCGGAAATAAACTTACTGCGGTCAACCTTTTGTGCCTGGGCTACAGACGTAACGATTATGAGACCTGTTAGGAGCAGATATATTTTTTTCATAAGGAATTATTAATTTGCGGGGCGCTTTGCCGTGCTAAAATAACGCAAAAGTTAACGATTGAGTGCAAATTCTCAAATTACTGAACACTAAAATTGATTAAATGAAAACCAGGTTTTACTACTCGGGGTTTGCTGTACTGACCATTTTTTTATTGCTTGCCTTCCAGGGTAAAGTAAATGCGCAGCGCAGGGGAACCATTTGGGCCAAAGATGGCTACCAGTATTACAAAGTAAACGCAGGTGGCATCGACGAACTGGATGCCCGTGACGCCAGCAAGAAAACAGCTATCGTAACTAAAGAAATGCTTACACCCCAGGGCAAGGCGCCGCTGGCGATAAGCGGTTTTTCTTTTTCAGACGACGGCAATAAGGTGCTGATATTCACCAATACCAAACGTGTATGGCGCTACAATACCCGCGGCGATTACTGGGTATATGACCTGACAGCCAAAAGCCTGAAGCAACTGGGTAGCGGTAAACCGGAATCGTCCCTGATGTTTGCAAAGATATCTCCGGATGGCACCAAAGCAGCTTATGTAAGTGGCCATAATATTTATGTGGAAGACCTGGCAAGTGGTGAGATCAAACCGATGACTACAGACGGGACTACAAGGCTGATCAATGGTACTTTTGACTGGGCCTATGAGGAGGAATTTGATTGCCGCGACGGTTTCCGTTGGTCGCCGGATAGCAAACTGATCGCTTACTGGCAGATCGATGCGCGCAAGATCAAGAATTACCTGATGCTGAATACTACTGATTCTATCTATCCATTTACTGTTCCGGTTGAATATCCTGTAGCTGGTGAAGACCCAAGCTCATGCAAAATAGGTGTGGTAAATATCAGTGATGCCAAAACCACCTGGATCGATGTTCCCGGCGATAACGTGCAACACTATATCCCGCGTATGGAATGGACAACCAATTCTAACGAAGTCATTTTAGAGCAACTGAACCGTGCACAAAACGAGAGCAAAATATTTGTAGGTAATGTATCTAACGGAACTACTCACGTGATCCATACGGAAACTGATAAAGCCTGGATTGATGGCAAAGCACGTTGGAACGAAGGAAACCCTGTTGGATGGGATTGGCTTAAAAATGGTAAAGAGTTTATCTGGGTGAGCGAAAAGGACGGATGGCGCCATATTTATAAAATATCAGAAGATGGCAAAGAAACGCTGATCACCAAAGGTAACTATGATATGATCAAACTGAATTGCATTGATGAGGCCGGCGGCTATGTTTATTTCATGGCATCGCCTGATAATGCGACGCAGAAATATCTTTTCCGTGTAAAGCTGAACGGCTCGAGCAAAGCACCCGAGCGTTTAACACCGAATGACCTGCCGGGTTCACATAGCTATGATATCTCACCAAGTGCGAAGATCGCTATTCATAGTTTTTCGAACAGTTATACCCAGTCACAATCTGAGACTATCACTTTACCAGATAACAAACATATCAGCGGAGCAACTTTGGCCGTAAATAAGGACGCCAGGAACAAACCTGAGTTCTTTAAAGTAAAAACTGCCGATGGAATAGAAATGGACGGATGGATGGTAAAACCAACCAATTTCGACCCAAATAAAAAATATCCGGTTGTATTCACCGTGTATGCTGAACCTGCCGGACAAACGGTAGTAGACTCGTACGGAGCAGGCCACAATGGCTTATACGTAGGCAATATGGCTGACGACGGTTATATCTACATGGCGATTGAAGGACGCGGTGCACCAGCTCCTAAAGGTGCTGAATGGAGAAAAGCAATTTATAAGAACATCGGTATAATCAATATCCGTGACCAGGCGATGGGCGCAAAAGAAATACTGAAATGGCCGTTTGTCGATTCAACACGCATAGCAGTGCATGGCTGGAGCGGTGGTGGTTCAACAACGCTTAACCTACTGTTCCAATTCCCTGAAGTTTATAAAACAGGTATTGCCGTAGCGGCAGTGGGATGGCAATTGTCATACGACAACATTTACCAGGAACGTTATATGGGCGTACCAACCGATGAGGCAGGCAGAGAGCCTTTCATCAAAGGATCGCCGGTTACTTATGCCAAAAACCTGCGTGGCAACTTATTATACATTCACGGTACAGGAGATGATAACGTACACTACCGTAATGCAGAATTGCTGATCAACGAACTGATCAAATACAACAGGCAGTTCCAGCTAATGTCGTATCCAAATCGCTCTCACGGCATATTTGAAGGAGAGGGCACTGGCTTACACTTGCGTACTTTGTTTACCCAATATCTGAAAGAGCATTGCCCACCGGGAGGAAGATAGATTGGTGAGTGGTGAATGGTCAGTAGTGAATAGTGAGTAGTGAATTTTATTTCAAATAAGATTATTATTTATTAGCACTCACTATTCACCATTGACATCCATAAAACAGGAAAAGCCTCCGATTAACTATCGTGAGGCTTTCTTGATAAATTTTAGGCTTCTAGAAAGGAAGATCGTCAGCGGCACCGCTGCTTAGAGTATTGTTATTGCCGTTACTACCAGGCGAGTTTTTTCCGGGTTGGCGGTCGCCATTGTCCTCGAAGTCGCTTTTGCGGCCCAGCATGGTAAAGTTTTCGGCTACCACCTCGGTAGTATATTTTTTTATACCTTCTTTGTCTTCAAAAGACCGGGTCCTTAATTTACCCTCGATATATACCAGTTTGCCTTTTTGTAAAAATTTACCTGCTACATCGGCCAAACCGCGCCACATTACAATGTTGTGCCATTCGGTTTGTTCCATCTTCTGACCATCTTTATTAAATGTTTCTGAGGTTGCCAAAGGGAAGCTTGTTACAGATACGCCCCCTTCAAGATAGCGCATTTCGGGATCCTTGCCTAAGTGGCCGATCAAAATCACTTTATTAATACCAGACATAGTTTAAACCAATAGAGAATTTTATTTACAAATTAAATAAATTATTTATAAATATAAAAATGATTTTTGGCATAGCGATATTTTCTAAAATATTTACGTCTATGTAAAACCATTTTTGTTCTAATTTAATTGGCTTATTGTTGATGTGAATAAACTGCGCATGCAGATGCTGATGGGTTAATACGTGTTTTTTTATCGGGTAGTTATTGATGATCAGGCTATTTTCTCCGAAATGGCTTTTGAATTCAGGCAACCGCAGCACTTCTTCGGCCGTTAGCCTGTGAGAACTTTCGAATAAGGGGAAGTCATACATATTGGCCCAGATATCTTTTTCGTCGCGCTTGTTCATCAGTATAGTATCGCCATCTGTCACCACGATATAGTTTAAATATCGCTCCCTGATCTTCACCGTTTTCAATTTTTGAGGCAGCAGGACTATTGCATTGTTATTGTAGGCATAGCAATCCGATCGCACCGGGCATATATTGCAATCCGGATTTTTGGGTTTGCAAAGCATCGCACCAAATTCCATCATCGCCTGGTTATGCAGGCCGGGGTTTTCCTTGCTCAGAACATCATTAGCAATGTCCTGGAACAACTTTTTGCCCTTTGTGCTATTGATGGGCTCGCTGATGCCAAAATATCGCGCCAGGACGCGGAAAACGTTTCCATCCACAACCGCCTTAGCCTGGTTAGACGAGAAAGAAGAAATTGCTGATGCTGTATATTCGCCTATGCCCTTCAGGTGGATCAATTGCTCATATTTCACCGGGAATTCGTCACCAAACTCTTCTACCACTTGCCTGGCAGTTTTCAACATGTTCCGTCCGCGGGAATAATAGCCCAATCCCTGCCATAGCTTTAGTATTTCACCTTCGTCTGCAGCAGCAAAGGCTTTTATATCGGGATATTTTTCAAGAAAGCGATGGAAATAAGGCATGCCCTGCTCCACCCTTGTTTGTTGTAAAATGATCTCGGAAAGCCAGATAATGTAGGCGTTGGTTGTGTTGCGCCAGGGCAGATCACGCTTGTTTTTGAAATACCACTGTATCAGTTCGTCAGATAAATTCATGCACCTCAAATGTAGTTGTAAAGGCATGCAATTACATGAGATTTGTAACGTTTATGTATTAATTATGGGTTAACGAAAAAAAAACGGCCAATTATTTTAATCTTTGGTTAGAAACAAATACTTTTGCAACCCCAAAACAGTTAAGTATTTACATATTAAAATAAATAAAATCTGATATGACTAAGGCAGAAATTATAGCTGAGATCTCATCTAAAACAGGTATCGAGAAAGTTGACGTTCAAGAAACTGTAGAGGCATTCTTCAAGGTTGTTAAAACCTCAATGGTTGGTGGCGAGAATGTGTATGTAAGAGGCTTCGGCAGCTTCGTGGTTAAAAAGAGAGCGAAAAAGACAGCGCGTAACATTTCAAAAAATACCGCTATAATTATCCCTGAGCATTTTGTGCCAAGCTTTAAACCTGCTAAAACTTTTGTTGAAAAGGTTAAAACTGGTAACAAAACTGCCAAAGCCGCAAAATAATTTATAACATGAAGGGGAAGCAGATAATCGTTATTCTAATAGTATTAGCTATTTCCGGTTATTTGTATTCCTTGCCTGTTAAAGGTTTAATAAAGCCCAAGGTAGCGAAAGCTACCTCGGGTGTTGTTTCAGGATCGCAGTCTGAATCGGCTACTAAGGTAACCGTTGAAGATGTGTCCGTCCCGGCTAAAACAGCGATCGGCGCAGCGCTTGCTGCAAGAATAAACGATCTGGAAAGCCAGTTGAAAGCAGCCGGTACCGATGGTGCCAAACTAGATCTGCAAAAGCAACTGGCAAAACAATGGGACGACGACAATCAACCCGCACCATCAGCATTTTATTATCAGGAGGTGGCCCGAAAAGAGAACACCTTTGAAAACTGGATGAATGCAGGCAATCATTTCAATGATGCATACAAAAGCGCCACTGATACCGCGGTACAGGTGGCTTTTGTTGAAAATGCGATTGATGCGTATAAAAATGCGGTTAAACTGAAACCAGAGGACCTGGGTGCAAAAACAGGTTTGGGCGTAGCCTACGTGAACCAGACAAGTCTGGGGATTACTGACCCTAACGGCGGTTCGCCGATGCAGGGTATTATGTTGTTACTGGACGTAGTTAAAAGCGACCCAAAAAACTGGAATGCAAACCTGAACCTCGGCATGTTCGCAATGAAATCCGGACAGTTTGAGAAGGCGGTTACCAGGTTTAAAAATATGATAGCCCAAAAGGACGAGCTTGAGCCAAACTTTTACCTGGCCGAGTGCTACCGCCAATTGGGTATGAAAAAGGAAGCAATTGCAGCTTATCAAAAATGCAAAAACATGGTTGCTGAACCTGTCGTAAGACAGAAGATCGACCAATATATTAAGGAATTACAGAATTAGTAAAACGTACATTTAAAAAATTATCATTATGCCAAGCGGTAAAAAACGTAAAAGACACAAAATGGCTACCCACAAACGTAAAAAACGTTTAAGAAAAAACAGACATAAGAAAAAGTAAGGTTTTTGGTTGATTATGTGAGTAGTTGATTGAGTTGTTTTCAATAACCAATCAGCTTATTCTAACGTAATCAACCTTTTAACATTACTTAGTTATGGTTTTACCTCTTATGATAGGCGGCATCTGATGTCGCTTTAAGAAATGGAGTAGCAGTTGATAAAAGAATTAATTATCGATTCAACCCCGAACGGGGCTACCATTGCGTTATTACAGGACAAACAACTTGTAGAACTTCATAAAGAGCAGGCAACTAACAATTACACTGTTGGTGACATTTATTTGGGCCGGATCAAAAAGATCATGCCTGGTTTAAATGCTGCTTTTGTTGATGTGGGCTACGAGAAGGATGCTTTTTTGCATTACCTGGACCTTGGTCCGCAGGTACAAAGCCTGCTTAAACTGACCAAGCAAGTACGCAGCGGTGGCTACCAGTCGAAGTTGTTGGACAATTTTAAGCTGGATGCTGATATTAATAAATCCGGTAAGATATCGGAAGTATTAACTAAAAATCAGCTCATCCCGGTACAAATTGCCAAAGAACCGATATCAACAAAAGGGCCACGCCTCAGCTCCGACCTGTCAATAGCAGGCCGGTATGTTGTTTTGGTGCCTTTCTCAGAAGCCATCTCTATATCTAAAAAGATCAAGAGCAATACCGAGCGCAACCGTCTCCGTAAAATTGTTGAGAGTATTAAGCCCAAGCATTTTGGGGTAATTATTCGTACCGTTTCAGAAGGTAAGGGTGTTGCCGAAATGCAGCAGGATCTGCTCGACCTGATCTCGAAATGGGAAACTTTTATAACCCGTTTGCCTTCTATCGAACCTTCAAAAAAGGCTTTAGGCGAGATCGATCGTACCTCGACATTATTGCGCGACATCCTTAACCCCGATTTTCAGCATATCTATGTAAATGACAATTCCATTTACGAAGAGATACGCAGTTACGTGCATCAAATATCACCCGACCTGGAAAATATAGTCCGCCTGCACAAGCATAAGGACCCTATTTTCGAACATTATGGTGTAGATAAACAGATAAAAGGGGCTTTCGGAAAAACGGTGAACCTTGCCGGCGGCGCTTACCTGGTAATTGAACATACCGAAGCACTGCACGTAATAGACGTAAACAGCGGTAACCGTACAGCCAACAAAGAGAACCAGGAAGAAAACGCCTTCCAGGTGAACAAAGAAGCTGCACGTGAGATCGCAAGGCAATTGCGTTTGCGCGATATGGGCGGTATTGTGGTGATCGACTTTATAGATATGCATAAGCCAAACAACCGGAAGGACCTTTTTGACTTTTTGCGAAACGAGATGTCGCACGACCGGGCGAAGCATACCATCTTACCCCCGAGTAAGTTTGGTTTGGTGCAGATAACCCGTCAGCGTGTGCGCCCTGAGATGAATATTGTAACCAGCGAAGTATGCCCTACCTGTCACGGTACGGGAACCATAAGGCCGACTATCCTTTTGCTGGATGATATCGAAAACAACTTCAACTATATCCTGGTTGAACAGAACGAAAAACACATTACCCTTTGTGTGCACCCATATATCGAAGCATATATTAAAAAAGGACTGATGAACCGCCAGATGAAGTGGTTCTTCAAATATAGCCAGTGGATAAAGGTAAAAGCCAACCCGGCTTACCAAATAACCGAGTTCCACTTCTTCTCCTCAAAAGACGAAGAAATAAAACTTTAATGTGCGAATGTGCAGATTACAGATGTGCAGATGCTTGAATAGAGCATCTGCATTTTTGTTTTGGGCGTATTCTGATTGCTAATTTATTTAGTAATTGTTGCGTTTATTTTGCAATTTAATCCGCACATTTGCACATCCGCATATCTGCACATTTAAAAAGATCTGCACATCCAAACATGGCTAAATCTAAAGTTGCATATTTCTGTCAAAGCTGTGGCTTCGAATCACCTAAATGGCTCGGCAAATGCCCGTCGTGTCAGCAGTGGAATACTTTTGTTGAGGAAGTTATTGAAAAGACGAACGTTGCCGTTCCGACCTGGAAAAGTAATTCCACTACTACTCAACGTTCCAATAAACCGGTACAGGTGTCCGAGATCACTTTTGATGAGGAGCAACGCACACTAACCCCTGATAAAGAGTTTAACCGTGTTTTAGGCGGTGGTATTGTGGCAGGATCGCTTGTATTGATCGGTGGGGAGCCCGGCATAGGCAAATCAACTTTAATGCTGCAGCTGGCCTTAAACATGCCGCAGATGAAAGTGCTCTATGTATCCGGCGAGGAAAGCGAGCGCCAGATCAAGATGAGAGCGGAAAGATTAACTGAAGTCGGAAATCGGAAGGCCGAAGTCGGAAGTGATAATTCCGCAATGGGAGCCGGGTGTTTTATATTGACGGAAACATCGACCCAAAATATTTTCAAACAGATAGAGCAGCTGGAGCCCAACCTCGTGGTGATCGATTCGATACAGACGCTTTATTCTTCTCATATTGAATCAACGCCGGGAAGTGTGTCGCAGGTTAGGGAATGTACAGCCGAATTGCTGCGCTTTGCAAAGGAATCATCTACACCAGTATTCCTGATCGGTCATATCACCAAAGACGGCATGATTGCGGGCCCAAAAATACTGGAACACATGGTTGACACCGTTTTGCAATTTGAGGGCGACAGGCATCATGTTTACCGCATTTTAAGAGCAGTGAAGAACCGCTTTGGGTCTGCATCGGAATTGGGCATTTATGAAATGTTGGGTGAAGGGCTGAGAGAAGTGTCTAATCCATCAGAGATATTACTCTCCCAACGTGATGAGCCCTTGAGCGGTGTTACTATTTCAGCTACGCTGGAAGGCATGCGACCAATGCTGATAGAAACGCAGGCCCTGGTGAGCACATCGGCCTATGGGACACCTCAGCGTACTGCTACAGGCTTTGATACCCGCAGGATGAATATGCTGCTGGCTGTACTCGAAAAGCGTTGTGGGTTCAGGTTAGGGGCAAAAGACGTATTCCTGAATATTACCGGTGGTATCCGGGTAGAAGATCCTGCTATTGACCTCGGCCTCGCCGCTGCTATTATCTCCTCCCATGAAGATATGCCTATCCCGTTTAAAACCTGCTTTGCCGGGGAGTTGGGTTTATCAGGAGAGGTGAGAGCCGTGAACAGAATTGAACAACGCATTGCCGAAGCTCAGAAATTGGGTTTTGAGCAGATATTTATCTCCAAGTATAATCTTGCATCTGGTGGAAAGGATAAAAAGCATATAGACCTCTCGCGTTATAAAATAGAGATCAAAACCGTCGGTAGCATCGAAGAAGTTTTTAGTATGCTCTTCGGCTAACCAAAAAAGGCTTGATTGATCAGATCAAGCCTTTTTATATTGTCAGCTATAATTATTGGGTACCTCCGGAAGTTACGATAACTACTTTTCTGATCCTGTTGTTATTAAAGTCGGACACAAAGATATTTCCTGCAGGGGTAATGCAAATGCCCTGTGGATTGCTGAATTTGGCTGCCGTGCCCGAACCCTCTGCATAACCGGAAACGTTTGCTGCACCAGCGAGATCATATAATACGTTTGCCGCAGTCAATTCAATTATCCGCCCAGATTCGTCCGCGATTAAAAAATTACCCTGTTTGTCCATTGCTAAAGCTGCCGGGCTGCCCAGCAAAGACGATTGACCCGGACCGCCTGCTATGGTGGTAACAACTCCCGCCGAAGTGATCTTCCGGATAGCGCTGTTGCCAATATCTGCAACGTAGATATTCCCATTGGCATCCAGCGCCAGGCCACTTGGCGACCTAAAATAGGCGTATACTAAGTTGGCAGCGTTCTGGGTTGTATTAAAATACCCGGCGGCTTTTGTACCGGCAACGGTATTCGTTGTTCCATTCGTATTGATCTTACGTATAGCGTTATTATTGCGATCCGCTACATAAATAACATTATTTGCATCAATAGCTAAGGCGCATGGCCCGTTAAATTCGGCAGTCTTAAATACTTCACCATCCACGTATCCCGGGATACCGTTGCCGGCTACTGTTTTGACAGAACCTGTTGAAGCTTCTAATTCGCGGATTAGGTTATTACCGTAATCTGCAATAAATACGTTTCCTTGTGCATCTACCGCTAAGCCCTGTGGAGCATAGAATTGGGCAGACAAAGCGGGCCCGTCAATGTTACCTGCAACACCACTTCCTGCAATAGTTGTTACGGTGCCGTCAGGTGCAATTTTCCTGATGCGGTTATTAAATACGTCGCACACATAAATATTGCCGCTTGCGTCTGAAGCCATACCTCCGGGATTGCTGAACAAGGCTGTTGTGCCGGTTCCATCATTAAAACCAGCGGTTCCGGTGCCGGCAAACGTGCTAACTAAGCCTGATACCCCCGATAAAGTTGCACTGGTTGCGAAAGTAACCACACTGCCATAGCTTGTTCCATATGCATTGGTTGCATAGGCTCTTACATGATAGGTAGTGCTTGGGGTTAATCCGGTTAAGTTGGCAGCAAATGAATAAGATGTTGAAATAATTGGTGCCGTAGCTTTTATATCGTTTATTGTTGGCGTGGCATTAGATGCGCTATAACATACGCCGTTTTCTGTAATAGCTGACGAACCAATAGAAGATATGGTACCTCCGCTTTGTGCAGTGGTAGAGGTTACGTTTATTATTACGTCATTCGTAGTAAGCGATGGAGGAGTATTGGCAGCAGAACTACTTTTTTTGCAGCCTGTATTTAAAACAGCAACAGATATAAACAGAATGACAGCAAGTAGGGGTGTTTTCATTTAATAATTTTAGTTTTTAATTCATCAAATCCCTTCACCGTGCTTGGATTTTGATTTTTCATATTTTCTGCAAACTTAGTTTAAATCAGGCTAATGTCTTAACAGATTTCAATAGTAATTCAAAAAAGTTACTTTCTAAACTGATTTAACATATATTAACAAACCCACCATACTTAAAACCTTTATAAAAAGGAGGTTGTTATATATTCAATAGCCATTACGATGAAAACGATCTATTTATTACTGGTACTATCATTATTTTCTTTTTCGCTGTATGCACAGGATAAACTTTTGCATGGAAAAATATATGGAAACAAGCCTGGAGCCGTAATTGTGACGGCCGATAAGCTCGAATCTTATCTCGGAGAGAGGTCTCGCAAGGAAACAACCATAAAAGGAAAAGTGCTAAATGTGATAAAGGAAAAAGGTGGGTGGTTTACTATTGATGCAGGTAACGGGAAAACTATAGCAGCACATTTTGCAAAATATGATGTAGAAATACCAGCTGATCTGAAAGGAAAGACCGTAGTTGTTGAAGGCATAGTGCAAAAGCAGTCAGCGCTAACCGATCAGCAGAAGTTAGCAGGGCAAAAGCAAGCCAGTGATAAAACCACCAACAAGCTGAGCATAGAAGTGACCGGAGTAATGGTTGAGTAGCTTTTGAATTAAAAGCTCGCTCTGCGGGTTAACATTACAGGCTCCAGTTCCAGCTCATTCACAAATAGCTCACGTAGTTTTTGTTCCACCTCAGTTTTATTGATGGAAGGACTGCGACGTATTTTTGAATGACTTTCGCGCGAAATTTGGCAAGCCAGGTCACCCACAGTTTTCAGATGCATTTCTTTCCCAAATTTCCCCGCCAGTTTCAGGGCGATACCTGATAACAAAAGCCCTGCCACGCCGGCAACCAGGTTATAGAAGCAAAATATCCCTGATCCGATAAATGCAAGCACAAAAATGCTCACGATCCATTGTTTAGGCTTAAGCAGATTGATATTGAACCCAAGTTCGCCCTCAATCTTTGAAATGGCTTCTAAACGGTCTTCCTTAGGGAATAGTTTGCAAAGCTTGGTATGGGTTGTAATATCGCACTTATTGATGCTATTCACGTTCGCGATCGCATTACGCAGCATATAAAAGGCATGCTGGGTAGTGCATTCTTCGTGCTCTGAATCAATCTTGCTGATAACCAGGTCGCAAAGGTGACCAAATGTGGTTATGTTTTTCAAACCTTCGTAATCCAGCGTTATATTAAAAGAACGCTGGATTTTTATTAGAACGTCGCTTATATCGTTATGATCAACGCTATTAAGCTGGTAAATTTTTTCGCTCATACAACACTTTAGTGCCTTTGGTAAGACACTTTCTATGCCAATTCTTATTTTACTTGCTCAAATACATGGATTTCTCTTTATACAGGTGCCTGAAGTACGGGTCTTCCAGGTTTGGTATAAAGCGGATGGCTTCGCCGGTTGATTTCATCTCAGGGCCAAGCTCCTTATTCACTTCAGGGAATTTATCGAATGAGAACACAGGTTCTTTAATCGCATATCCGGACAGCTTACGCTCGATTTTAAAATCTTTCAGTTTATTTACACCCAGCATCACTTTAGCAGCTATGTTGATGTAAGGCACATCATAAGCTTTAGCGATGAAAGGCACTGTGCGTGATGCACGAGGGTTGGCCTCGATCACATAAACTTTTTCATCCTTGATTGCAAACTGGATATTCAGCAAACCGCGAACATTCAAAGCACGGGCAATCTTTTCAGTATGATCTTCCATTTGCTTGATCACGTTGGCCGACAGGTTGAACGGAGGCAATACCGCGCTCGAGTCGCCAGAGTGGATACCGGCAGGCTCAATGTGTTCCATCAGGCCGATGATATGCACATCCTCACCGTCGTGGATCGAATCTGATTCTGCTTCTTCAGCGCGATCCAGAAAGTGGTCGATCAGTACACGGTTACCTGGCAGGTTACGCAGCAGGCTTACTACCGCTTTTTCCAGGTCCTCATCGTTGATCACTATGCTCATGCCTTGTCCGCCTAATACGTAGCTTGGGCGAACCAGTACAGGATAGCCAACTTTGTGTGCTACTTCAATTGCTTCTTCAGCATTTTCAGCAACACCGTATTTTGGATATGGAATATCAAGGTCTTTTAACAGGTCAGAGAAACGGCCGCGGTCTTCGGCAATATCCATGTTATCGAATGATGTGCCGATGATCTTGATGCCGTGCTCGTGCAGCTTTTCAGCCATTTTGAGGGCCGTCTGTCCACCTAATTGAACGATAACACCTTCTGGTTTCTCCAGGTCGATGATCTCGCGCACATGCTCCCAGAATACAGGCTCGAAGTATAGCTTATCGGCCATATTAAAGTCGGTCGATACGGTCTCCGGGTTACAGTTGATCATGATAGCTTCATAGCCCGCTTCTTTGGCAGCCAGTAAGCCGTGCACACAGCTGTAATCGAACTCGATACCCTGGCCTATACGGTTAGGTCCCGATCCTAATACAATGATCTTTTTCTTATCTGATACTTTTGATTCGTTCTCGCCCTCGTAAGTAGAGTAGTAGTAAGGCGTTTTTGCAGGGAACTCAGCCGCGCAGGTATCCACCATTTTGTATACACGGCGCATGCCTAAAGCTTTGCGGCGCTGGTAAACATCCTCTTCAGTTACATTGCCAAGCACATGTGCAATCTGCGCATCCGAGAAACCTTTTTGCTTCAGCGTGAATAAGAACTCCTCAGGAATATTAGTTAATGAGTAGCGACGCAGTTCTATTTCAAGGTTTACTATCTCCTGTATCTGGTTCAGGAACCAGCGGTCTATCTTAGTAGCTTTTCTTACGGATTCGATTGGCACACCCAGGCTTAAAGCATCGTATATATGAAATAACCTGTCCCAGCTTGGATTTTCCAGGCTGGCCATGATCTCATCAAGATTACGGCTCTGGCGACCGTCGGCACCTAAACCGGCGCGGCCGATCTCTAAACTCTGGCAGGCTTTCTGCAAAGCCTCGATAAAGCTGCGGCCAATGGCCATTACCTCACCCACAGATTTCATCTGCAGGCCAAGATATTTATTAGCGCCCTTGAACTTATCAAAGTTCCAGCGGGGCACTTTAACGATCACGTAGTCCAAAGTCGGCTCAAAATAAGCGGAAGTGGTTTTGGTGATCTGATTTTCTATTTCGTCAAGATTATAACCGATAGCCAGTTTAGCAGCGATCTTCGCGATAGGGTAACCTGTTGCTTTTGATGCCAGTGCTGATGAACGCGATACACGCGGGTTGATCTCGATAGCAATGATCTCCTCATCTGCAGGGTTTACTGAAAATTGCACGTTACAACCGCCAGCGAAATTTCCGATAGCCCGCATCATTTTAATGGCCTGGTTACGCATCTCCTGGTAGCAGCGGTCACTTAGGGTCATCATCGGCGCTACGGTGATCGAGTCGCCGGTATGGATACCCATAGGATCGAAATTCTCAATCGAGCAGATGATGATCACATTATCATTCCCATCGCGCAGCAGTTCCAGTTCATATTCTTTCCAGCCTAATACCGCCTGCTCCACCAAAACCTCATGGGTTGGTGACGCCTGCAGGCCGCGGCTTAACGCCTGGTCAAATTCTTCTTTTTTATGTACAAATCCGGCACCCTTACCACCAAGTGTATAACTTGGGCGAATAACCAGCGGGAAGCCGATCTCTTGTGCAGCCTCTTTTCCTTCCAGGAAAGAATTGGCAATTTTTGATTTTGCCACGCCTACGCCAATGTCTACCATCAACTGGCGGAAGGCTTCACGGTTTTCGGTCTTTTCAATAGCAGCAGTATCTACACCTATTACGCGGACGCCATATTTTTGCCACAGTCCCTGCTCCTCTGCCTGGATACAAAGGTTAAGTGCGGTTTGGCCGCCCATGGTAGGCAATACAGCATCTATTTTTTGTTCGATCAGTATTTTTTCAATACTCGCACATTCCAGCGGCAACAGGTAAACATGATCGGCAATTACTTTATCCGTCATGATAGTAGCCGGATTACTATTGATAATGGAGACAGATATCCCTTCTTCTTTCAGAGAAAGGGCGGCTTGTGAACCAGAGTAATCAAATTCGCAGGCCTGGCCAATAATAATAGGGCCTGAACCAATAATTAAAACGGATTTTATGGAGGTGTCTTTGGGCATAGTCTTTTTTGAATCTTAAAAGTTGAGTCCGGTGTCTTAAGCCTGTTTCTGACCGCCGACTAAGGACTAGAAAACTATGCACTGAAAGTGGAAATCCCGGCTTCAGTGTCGGGATGCAAAGATAGAGTTTGTAAAGGATTTTTTTTCGATTATTTTAAAATAGTAATTAACCCTTGTGGATAGGCATAAAAGTCAGAATTTCGATGGGTTTCAATCGTTTTTGCATGGCAAATATTTGGCATTTTTTAGCAAGAAAAAACTTTAATATGGTTGCCTTGTAGTGGTATAAATAGTGGCAATTAATAATAAAATTTATTAAATTGCTTTACGATAAACCAATGCCATGCATTTGACGACTAAACGACTGCTAACCCTGGCCTGTATGTTTATTACATTTAGTGGCTGTGCCATGTACCAATCTGCAATTAAGTCGTCTTTTCCGTACACTTCTACACTTGTTGTGCCCGCGTCGTCAAAGGCAGGTAGCACGGGTTCGGCTATCAGTATGGCTACCAGCTTTGATCAGAACTTCGGGAAAAATAATGCTGACCGCGTCAAAATGGTGCGGATAGTATCGGCCAAACTGATGTCGACCGAGCCATCTGATTACAATCTTGGAAATCTTTCGGAAGTCAGTATATATCTTTCAGACAATAAGGGACAGGACGAAGTTATGGTAGCATCGCGCAGCGATATAGGCGCCAATGTGGGTAATAACGTGGTACTGGATATCGATAACTCAAACATGCTCGATGAGCTTGTCCGTGAGCCGGAGATACGGGTGCGAATGACTTATAAGGTTCGCAAGTCTTCTAAAATGGATGCCAGTGTACATGTGGTGCTAGGCCTTGCGGCTTATCCTGCTCCTAAATAAATCATTTCAATGCAAAAGTAACCGGCAAGTGATATGTAACGTTAACAGGGATTCCATAATACATGGCGGATTTCCATCCGGATGAATTTCTTAGCACGCGTATTGCTTCTGCATCCAGCTCCTGGTCAACAGATCTGACTATTTTAATATCTTTTACCGAGCCATCTTTTTTGACGACAAAACCTAGTATTACGGTGCCTTCTATATCATTATCCCGGGCCGAATTAGGATATATGATGTGATTTCCAAGGTATTTATATAATGCCGGCATTCCTCCTTTATACTGTGGCTCGATCATTCGACTATTATAAGGATGTTTAAGGCCTGCCGAATCAGTTGATTCACCGGATACTAGTTTGCCGTCAGTATACTGTTCGGTAAATTGAATTTTTAAACCATTGTCCCGCCCCGTCCATATGCTATCTCTTTTACCCGCTTTTACAGTTCCCTCTTCTTCAATAGTTTTAAAATCGTCACCATATCCTACAAAATGCCCATTGCCATTTTGCACTAAAATTTTTCCTGTCGAATCCAGGCAATCTTTAATAAGATAGTAATTATTTACATCGCCTTCAATTGACTCACTACCTGGTGTGTGTGGTTCAAAATCTTTCGAATGGTAAATTTTCCCATTAGGATAGAAAAAATAGCAAAGGCCAATCTGCTTACCTTCTTTGTAATTCTGAACTGATTTCTTTATACCACTCGGATAATAGGTAATGCACTGACCTTCGGGGCTCAGGTAATTTCTCTTTGATGATTTGCCCAGAAATTTTTGTTTGCCATTTCTATACAGCTCGCTGGCATTGAAAAGTGTTGAACCTGAATCGGGCTCGCTTATTATTCTTATGTACTCCGCACTGTCGCGAGCGTGGGTATAACCGCCATCCTTTTTTATAAAAGATACGGCCAGTATTTTAGTTGTTTGATTTTGCTGGGCAAAAGCAATACCGAAACAGAAAATAAAGGCAATTGTGAAGGTAAGGAGGCGCATAATTTAGGGTCAATAACGACCCTAAGTTACTTAATCAGTTTATTATCTGCATCGGGAAATACCAATAATGGCTTATAGTTACGTGCTTCATCCATTTCCATGTAAGCGTATGACATAATGATCACGATATCGCCTACCTGTGCCAGTCGTGCCGTAGCACCGTTCAGGCATATTGTACCTGTTCCGCGCTCACCCTTTATTACGTAAGTCTCAAAACGGGCGCCGTTATTATTATTTACGATCTGTACCTTCTCGTTGGCTATTATATTAGCCGCATCCAATAAATCCTCATCTATAGTTATGCTACCAACGTAATTCAGTTCGGCCTGAGTTACCTTAGCGCGATGTAGCTTGGATTTTAATACCTCTATAATCATGGGGCAAAGTTAGTTGATATTAGTTAATTGGAGATTAGTGATTAGAGATTAGTTGCATTTGGATGACGCGTCTGCTTTATACAGGCCTAATCTTTAATCTCTAATTAACTAATCTCTAATAATCATGTTATCTATCAATCTCGTATTCCCTACTTTAGCAGCAACCAGCGCCACAATTTGTTTGCTATTCTGATCTGCATTATGTAAGTTTTCACCGTTGGCTATTTCAAAATATTCCAGTTGTACACCGGGTTCGGCTTTAATTAAGTCTTCACACTGCTTGGTTAGCGGAATTATTTGACTTGCATCAAAATTTTGTTTCAGCCAGTTGAGTGTCTTTGATAAAACAAGGGCGTGCTGCCGGTCATCTGCCGATAAGTGGATATTTCTCGAACTCATCGCCAGTCCGTCGGTTTCGCGCAGGATAGGGCACATCACTATTTTTACAGGCATGTGCAGCAGGCCGACCATTTTTTGTATCACCAACACCTGCTGAAAATCCTTTTGCCCGAAAAACGCCATGTCGGGTTTCACTATATCGAATAATTTAAATACCACCTGTGTTACACCCTGGTAATGTCCCGGACGGAACTTTCCTTCCAGTAAATGCTCCAATTCGCCCAGGTCCAAATGCCATTGCTCATTGTCGGCATACATCTCCTTTACTTCCGGACTGAACAGGACATCACATCCAGCCAACTCCAATTTTTGAATATCGGCTTCAATAGGGCGCGGATATTTTTCCAGGTCCTTCGGGTCATTAAACTGCGTTGGGTTCACAAAAATACTGCAAACAGATATGTCGGTTTGTTGTTGTGACTGTGCAAGCAGCGAAAGATGCCCCTGGTGCAAAGCGCCCATGGTTGGTACAAAACCGACGCTTTTGCCATTAGTGCGCAATTCATCCAGATAATGGGATAAGCTTTCCCTGGTGGTGAAGATTTTCAATTGGTGGCGATTTATTAAAAAACGGGCAAAGTTGTGCAATAGATTAAAAATAACCAAAACTTACTTGCATAATAGATTGATAATTCATAAGATAATGCTTATATTTGCAGACTCAAATTTTTTGACTTCTTTACATAATATTAATACTGATTAGAGATGGGTAAATCTAAGCTTCTGTTCATCACACATGAAATGTCACCTTTCCTCGAACTCTCTAAAATTTCTGAAATCACGCGTCAATTGCCACAGGCAATGCAGGAAAAAGGTTACGAAATACGTATCCTGATGCCACGTTTCGGAAATATTAATGAGCGCAGGAACAGGCTTCATGAGGTGATCCGTTTATCGGGTATGAATATCATTATTAACGATAATGATAATCCTTTGATCATCAAAGTTGCGTCTATCCCGGCAGCGCGTATGCAGGTATATTTTTTAGATAACGAAGAATATTTTCAGCGCAAAAACGTGTTTGCTGATAAGGATGGGAAGTTTTATGCTGACAATGATGAGAGGACAATTTTCTTTTGCAAAGGCGCATTAGAAACTGTAAAAAAATTAGGCTGGGCGCCTGATGTTATCCATTGCCACGGCTGGATGAGCGCATTAGTACCGGCTTACTTAAAAACTACGTATAAGGACGATCCGACCTTTAAAAACTCAAAAGTGGTTTATTCTATTTATGAGAATGATTTTACAGGTCAGATGAATCCGGATTTTACACACAAGGCGGTTATGGCTGATATGACTGAAGAACACACCGAGGTTTACAAACCAGGTACCAATTCAGCGTTGTATGCCGGTGCCATTCATTATTCTGACGGAATAGTTTTGGGCAGCGAAAATATTGACGATGAAGTGTTAAATAATGTTAAAAACAGCAATAAATCGGTTTTAGAATTTAATTCCACTTCTGATTTCGAAAATTATTACAATTTTTACGACGAAATTACCAATGAGGAATTGGTACATGTTGCATAAGTTTTGAGATCATATATGAAATTTTTCCGATTAGACTTATTGACCCTGTTAATAAGTCTTTTTATTTTAAATAGTTGTAAAAATAAGGATACTATTGGATTGGATCCGGGAGATACAACTACCAAACACAATGGAACGTTGATGGATACCTCTACGGTTGTCGTTAACACCTTCCCTGATATAGGTAATCCGTTGTCGAACGATTCAATAGCAACGTCAGGGATAACAAAAATGCCTTTTGGTTATTTGAACGATGCAATATTTGGTACAGTAGAATCAAACGCTGCACTGGCGTTGAATCTGCCAAACCAATCAGCATATTCTTTACCTACAGGTACTATTGTAGTTGACTCGGCGGTACTGGTTATGCCTTATGCCGATGGTTTTTATGGAGACTCGCTAACTTCAAAATATAAAATAAATGTTTATCAGCTGGCAAATCGCATAAAAAGCACAGCCTACTATAACGTAGATAGCTGGGCTACGAAAGGCGTTATTATAGGTACCCGCACATTTTTTGCCCGTACTCACGATAGTATCAAGAGATATAATATTATTACCGGTCAGCCGGATACTTTAATAACTGTGCCACCGCAATTGAGGATACCTATTGACAAGAATTTTGTTAACAGTATTTTATTTAACGCCTCAAGTACGCAATTGGCTTCCAATTCAGTTTTCTTGAATAATGTTCATGGTTTATATCTTACGCTGGATAAAGCGGGCTCCACTGGTGTCGGCGGAACATTCATGTTTAGCGCAGCTGATTCATTGAATGTTTATTATCGTACAACAAATGGCACCACGATAGATACAGCAATGGTGACCTTGCCAATTACCACACACGCGTCCCAGATAAAGCATGTGTCGTCGAATACCCTTACAACAGAGTTTGCGGATAGCACCAGTTCAAGAGATCTGATCTATCTCCAGGGTTTGGTAGGAACTAAGGTTAAGATCAGCTTCCCTTTCCTGAAGAGTATCAACACCACTATTGGTAAAGTTGCCGTAAACAGGGCAGAACTGGTTATTACGCCAAATCCAGGGTCAACTATACCATTCAGGCCATTGCCTAAATTGACGATGTATAAATATGATATCGCGAGACAAATAACACTATTGGAGGATGCTAACCCGGGTGATGTACGATACATAAATCCTGCTACGTTTGGTGGTTACTATGTAAGGGCAACTAACAGTTACCATTTTGTTATAACTGGTTATGTGCAGGATTTAATTGATGGCCGGATAAAGGATTACGGAACTTACCTGGCCCCGGTTGATACAACGAATAAGACATCTGTTGATGTTGCACCAACCACCCAGGTAGCCGGACGGCTTGTTGCCGTGGGAACTCCACCAAAGAGTTCGCCACTTTATCAATCACGAATAAAGCTGAATATTATCTATACCAAGATAAAATAAAAAAGGGCCTCGTTAGAGGCCTTTTTTTATTTACCACAACTAATATTGGCCATAAGTGTTGATTATGTCAGGTAGCTGACTATTTTTGCTTCTTTTTAAATTTAAAAACTTCTACTTATGTGCGGCATTGTTGGTTATATTGGCTATAGAGATGCATATCCTATAGTAATCAAGGGATTACATCGTTTAGAGTATCGTGGATATGATAGCGCAGGCGTTGCGCTAATTGATAAAGATATTAAAGTTTATAAGAAGGCTGGTAAAGTAAGCGACCTTGAGGAGTTTGCCAAAGGCGTTAATTTGCATGGCACTATTGGTATGGGTCATACTCGTTGGGCCACACACGGTGCTCCAAGTGACCGCAATTCTCACCCGCATTCTTCAGGCGATCGTAAGCTCACTATCATACATAATGGTATCATTGAGAACTACGCTGTTATTAAAGAAGCCTTACTGGCAAAAGGGCACATTTTCCTGAGCGATACAGATACCGAGGTATTAGTGCACCTGGTAGAGGATATCCAGAAGGAAACAGGTCTTGATCTTCGCGAAGCTGTGCGTGTGGCCTTAAATAAGGTGATTGGCGCTTATGCCATTGTTATTATGAGCTCAGATGATCCCGATCAACTGATTGCTGCACGAAAAGGCAGTCCGCTTGTAATAGGCGTAGGGGAGGGCGAATATTTTATAGCTTCGGATGCGACCCCGATTGTTGAGTATACCAAGAATGTGATCTATCTTAATGATAACGAAATTGCCTATATCCGTCGGGATGACCTTCTGATAAAGAATATCGACAATACAGTACAAACCCCCTACATCCATGAGCTTGACCTGAAACTGGAGATGCTGGAAAAAGGTGGCTACGATCACTTCATGCTGAAAGAGATCTATGAACAGCCGCGCTCCATCAGGGATTGTATGAGGGGCCGTATTTATCCTAAAATAGGCAATGTGCAATTGGGCGGTATAAAAGAGTACACTGAGAAGCTAAAGAATGTAGACCGTATTATCATTGTAGCCTGCGGTACTTCATGGCATGCTGGCTTAGTAGGCGAATACCTGATCGAGGAGTACGCCCGCGTACCAGTTGAAGTAGAATATGCTTCAGAATTCAGATACAGGAACCCGATCATTTCCGAAAAAGATCTGGTAATAGCCATTTCACAATCTGGTGAAACTGCAGATACCATGGCCGCCCTTGAGCTGGCTAAAGAAAAAGGAGCGACCATTTTTGGTGTATGCAATGTTGTTGGCGCGTCTATTCCGCGTATCACTCATGCAGGAGTATATACCCATGCCGGTCCTGAAATTGGCGTGGCATCTACAAAGGCGTTTACTGCACAGGTGACAGTACTAACTTTGATCGCCTTCTACATCGCTCAGCAACGCGGCACAATCACCCAAAGCAAACTCATCGAGCTGCTGACCGAATTGAATGAAATACCTGAACTGGTTGAAAAAGCGCTGGAATCGAATGATCATGTGCAGCAAATAGCTGAGAAATTTAAAGACTCAAGAAATTGTTTGTTCCTGGGCAGGGGAAGCTCATTCCCGGTTGCTCTTGAAGGTGCGTTGAAGCTCAAAGAGATTTCCTACATACATGCAGAAGGTTATCCTGCAGCTGAAATGAAACACGGTCCTATTGCTCTCATCGACGAGGAAATGCCGGTGGTATTCATTGCAACTAAGCATTCATCCTATGAAAAGGTGATCAGCAATATACAGGAAGTAAAAGCCCGCAAAGGAAAAGTGATTGCCATAGTTACCGAAGGCGATACGGAAGTAAAAGCAATGGCAGATTATGTGATCGAGATACCGCAGACAGACGAAGCTTTTGTCCCACTGCTGGCAACTATACCTTTGCAATTAATATCCTATCATATAGCGGTAATGCGCGGTTGTAATGTGGATCAACCAAGAAACCTGGCTAAATCGGTTACGGTGGAATAGTGAGAGGTGAATAGTCAATGGTGAGTAGTCAATAGTTAGTGGGGAATATATATCTGATAGAAAGATAATTAATTAATTCACTATTCACCATTGACTATTCACTGAAAAATAGATAAAATCAATCATTTTATTATATTTGAATAGATTTACTCTATATTAGAAGCAAGAATCAAGAAACAAGAGTCATGATTTGAGAAGATCGTATCATCTTTCTTCAAATACTGGAAATTTTAGCGAATGTAAACCTTGATTCTTGGCTCTGGATTCTTGACTCTATTATCATGACTATTACGCAGCTTGAATATATCGTGGCAGTTGATACCTATCGCAGTTTTGTGTTGGCCGCCGAAAAATGCTTTGTTACACAGCCTACCCTGAGTATGCAGGTGCAAAAGCTGGAAGATACCCTCGGTGTAAAAATATTCGACCGCACGAAGCAGCCTGTAAGCCCTACGGAAATTGGAATGGAGATTATTGAACAAGCCAGGATATTACTGGCCGAAAGTGAGAAGATCAGGGAGATTATCACCGACAGGCAGAAAGAATTATCAGGCGAATTGAAAGTAGGTATCATCCCAACTGTATCCCCTTATATATTGCCTAAGATCATCAGCAGTTTTATACACAAGTACCCGCAGGTAAAGCTGGTTGTATGGGAGCAGACTACAGAAGAGATCGTACAGCAGCTGAAATTAGGTACGCTGGACTGTGGTATACTTTCTACTCCATTGCGGGAGTCATACCTAACAGAGATACCCGTATTCTATGAAAATTTTGTGGCTTACGTTTCCAAGAACAGTAAGCTATCGAAGAAGAAAAGCATCACTCCCGAAGATATCGACATGGAGGAGATATGGGTGCTCAATGAGGGACATTGTATGCGTGAACAGGTATTGAATATCTGTCAACGCCGGAAATCAACCAAGGGCTTCCTTCACTTTGAATATAATACGGGAAGTGTGGAAACCCTGAAACGCATGGTTGACCAAAACAACGGCGCCACCATATTACCCGAACTAGCCCTGGCCGAGCTGAGCGATAAGCAACTGGACAAAGTGCGTTACTTTAAATCACCTGAACCTGCGCGTGAAGTGAGCATCGTTATCCAAAAGAATTTCCTGAAACGCCGCATGATAGAGGCCCTAAAAAACGAAATATTAGAGTTCGTACCCAAACGAATGAAGACCAAGAAGAAGAAAGAATTGATGGAAATTTGATGATTTCGGAAGACGGACGGCGATTTCGGAATGAATTTTAATGGCTATTTCCCCTATCAGCAGGCTGTAAGTCGCCTGAAAACCATTTATTTATCCAATATTATTTAGAATAATTCTAAATAAGTTGCATTTCTCATTGCTGGGGATTAGTTTTGCGACATTATTTATAATTAGTCTAAATAAAATGAAGCAACTTATATCACTAAAATCTCTTATCCCACTACTGATCTTCCTGCTGCCTATCATAAGCCAGGCTGCCGATACAGACACCGATAATCCACGCGGCTCAATTCGCGGTAAAGTATTGACTGAAGACAATAAACCGGCTGAGAATGTATCTGTTACCCTAAAGGGAACAAAATACGGAACTACTACAGACGAGGAGGGTGAATTCCTGTTCAGAGCGCCTGTTGGCAACTATACACTGGTGGTATCCTACACAGGTTTTAAAACCGAGGAAGCCACCATTACAGTTAAAGAAAGGAAGCCTGCTGAGTTGCCGACGATCGTCCTTCATCCTATTTCTAACTCGCTTTCGGGGGTAAGCATTACAGGTAATAAGACTAATAAGTTTTCGAAGAAAAGGAGTGACGATGTGGCCAAGATGCCATTGGATAACCTGGAAAACCCGCAGGTATATAATACTATAACCGGCAGCCTGCTTACAGAACAACAGGTGCTTAGTGTGGATGACGCATTGAAAAACGCACCCGGTTTACAAACCATGTGGAATGCAACCGGCCGCAGCGGTGATGGTGGTAGTTATTATAATTCACGCGGATTTATATTGCAAAGCACATTGAGGAATGGTTTAGCCGGACTGCAGACAAACACTACTGATGCTGTAAATATCGACCGTATTGAAGTGTTGAAAGGCCCTTCAGCTACCTTATTCGGCAGTACACTAACTTCATTTGGTGGTGCCATCAACCGTATTACCAAACAACCATATGATAGCTTTGGAGGCAGCGTAACCTACACTGTAGGTAGCTATGACCTTAACCGCCTGAGTGCAGACATCAATACGCCTCTTGATCCAGCCAAGAAATTAATGTTCCGCCTGAATACATCGGCTAACTACCAGGGAAGTTTTCAGAACAACGGTTTTAGTCAAAGTGCAGTTATCGACCCAAGCTTGCTGTATAAAGTGAATGACAAACTATCAATCTCATTGGATGCCGAGCTTAACTACGGCAAAAACTCCGGGAAACCAATTTTCTTCTTCCTAGGAAATGTATCGGCTCTGGGTACCAACCGTGCTGACGGATTGAACCTGGATTATCGTCAAAGCTACTCTAACGATAACCTTGATGAGAATACCCGCAGTAATAACTATTATGCACGTGTAAATTACAAAATTAGCAACCAGTGGACATCGCAGACCGATTTCAGCTATAGCTCCAGCTTCTCAAACGGCTTCTATCCCTACTTCTACCTTGTAGCAAACGACACCATATCGAGAAACGACCAATCCACCAAAAACAGTACTTACAGCATATTGGAAGTGCAGCAGAATTTTAACGGCGACTTTAAGATTGGTAACATGCGCAACCGTTTTGTAGGTGGCCTGGATTATCTTCACCAAAACTCCAATCAGTTATTCTTTGGAGGATATTTTGATAATATAGCCACCACGCTCGGCAAAAATGCTTATGGTAATTTTAATTATCAGAATCTGCAAGCGATCTATAACACAACAGGAGGCATTCAATTTAATTATCCTGAAATATTCAAAAAAGACACCTACAGCGCTTACGCTGCTGACGAACTGAATATTACTGACCAGTTTATGGCGTTGGTTGCATTACGTTTGGATCACTTTGAAAACAAAGGATCGAACATTGGCGGTGGACTAACAACGCCTTATTCTCAAACCGCATGGTCGCCAAAGTTTGGTTTGGTTTACCAAGTGGTTGAAAAACAGGTATCACTTTTTGCCAATTATCAGAATGGCTTTATTAATCCCGGTACTTACCTGGCTTATGATAATGCTGCAAATGACTTTGTTACCAAAATCGCAAAAATTCAGAATGCCCGCCAGATTGAGGGTGGTGTAAAACTCGACCTGTTTGATGGCAAGCTGAGCGGTACCGTAAGCTATTACGATATACAGCTAACAAACGTACTTCGTACCGATGCTGAGCATACAGCACAATACGCCCAGTTGCAGGACGGTACCCAACTGAGCCGCGGCATTGAAGCAGAAGTAATAGCTAATCCGGCAAAAGGGTTGAATGTTATCGCAGGCTTTTCTTACAATGATTCAAAATACACCCAGGCCGATGCAGATGTCATTGGCAGAAGACCGGGTACAGCCGCCTCTCCCTATACAGCAAACTTCTACGCCAGCTACCGCTTGCCAGAAACTGCTGTAAAAGGCTTAGGGTTTGGTTTTGGCGGTAATTATGCAAGCGATAACAAGATCATCAACAGTGTTTCGCAGGGTGTGTTCATAATACCTTCTTACACTATATTCAACGCTACGGCATTTTACGATCAGCCAAAATACCGCATCAATTTCGTAGTGAACAACCTTGCCAACAAAGAATATTGGGTGGGGTACACAACACTTAATCCGCAAATGTTAAGACAATTGGTGCTTAGCTTAACTTATAAATTTTAGTGAAAGGATTTAAAAAAACTATATTATTCGCACATCGCTGGCTCGGGTTTATATCCGGGCTGGTGGTGTTTATTGTGAGTATTACCGGTTGTATTTTCTGTTTTCAGGACGAAATTCAGGATGCTATTCATAGCTATCGTAAGGTGGAGGTACAACAGCGGGCTTATCTTTCTCCATCAGAAATAAAAAGTATCGCGCTCAAAGATCACCCTAAAGCTACTGCTAACTACATTTACTATTATGGCAAAGACAGGCCGGCAGTAGTAATTGCCAACCTGGATAAGGATGGTTTGAAATATATTTACGTTAATCCTTATAACGGGAAAATACTACATTCTGAGTCGGTGCAATCGAATTTCTTTGTCGTGGTTGAGTATATCCATTTATACCTGCTGTTGCCGCCAAAAATTGGGGCGATGGTAGTGGGTATATCTGTTTTGATATTCCTTGCCTTAATGATCACCGGGATTATCCTTTGGTGGCCTAAACGTAAAAGCGACCGCAAACGCAGCTTCAACATCAAATGGAATGGTCGCTGGCGAAGGGTGAATTATGACCTGCATAATGTGCTGGGTTTTTATGCCACGAGCATTGCTGTGATATTAGCCATATCAGGCTTATCAATAGCATTTGATTGGGTAACAAGAGGGATATATAAAACGGCTAACCTGGGTAAAGCTCATCCTGATGAAAAAGTTGTGCCCGTATCTGATACAACGAAGATGTTACCAAACAAAACCGGCAGACCGATCGATATTGCTTTTGATGAGGCGCAACGACTTTCGGCCCAGGCACAGATGTTTCTGATCTACGATCCATCAGGAAAAAATGAATCGGTAGGAGTGACTGCCTATGCACAAAGCTTGCATTTTTATAAGAGTGATCAATATTATTTTGACAGATATAATGGAAAATTATTAAAACAGTTACCGCATGCCCAAAAGAGCAGCGGAATGAAGATGAACGACATGAATTACGATATCCATGTGGGACAGATATTGGGTTTGCCGGGTAAGATCATCGCTTTTTTAGCGAGTTTGATATGTGCCAGTTTACCTGTCACAGGTTTCATTGTCTGGCTCGGAAAAAGAAAGAAGCCGAAGAAGAACGCCAAGATGAAGGAAATTGCCCACCACAAAACGCACGCAAGGCTGGCAACAAATTAAAGTCCTGGTTACCTGTAGGTTCATCGTACCTGTGGGTAATCCAGGCACTAATTGTCCACAGTTCGATTAACAATTTGAAAATTAGGAAGCTCCTATGGAGCTGATATCGCGCCTTCTTTTTTCTATAAACAGGGTATCCCTACGGGATTTTCAAATTGACGATCCGACAGAACTTATGGGCGCAATTTTGATAAATGAGATGCAATATAGACTTAAAAAAAGGCTCCTATGGAGCCACCTGTCTATAGAATATAAAAAAGAAGTTTTGGACTCCATAGGAGTCTCCTTACAACGTCACACAGTCAACACCAATTTGCCAAACTGCGACGAATTCTCCATTTTATCTATCGCTTTCTGAGCATTGTCCAGTGGAAATATCTCATCAATAACCGGGACGATCTTATGCTTATTCACCAAATCAACCATCCCCTTAAAATCATCCGGCGAACCCATTGTAGTACCCAATATTTGCAGCTGTTTCCAAAATATTTTCCGGCCGTTTAACGGTGGAATATTTCCCGCTGTTCCACCGAAAAATGCAATGCGGCCACCAGGTTTGCTCAGATCCAATAGCTTTTCGAAGCCATTACCCAATGCGCTGTCAATAATCACATCAAACCCGCCTGAAAAATGCTGTAGCTCCTGCGCCCAGTCCTGCGCTTTATAGCAGACTCCGGCTGATGCTCCCAGTTCTTTTGCCCGCTGTATTTTTTCACCCGATCCGGAGGTGACAAAAACTTTGCATCCTGCCGCTAATGCCCATTGCAATGCAAAAGTGCCTGTACCACCGCCAATGCCCGTTATCAATACCGTGTCGCCTTTTTTTGCCTGTCCTTTGGTAAATAAAGCCCGATAGGTGGTTAATCCAGCCAAAGGCAAGGCGGCAGCCTGTTCCCAATTAAGATGCGAGGGCTTATGATACAGGTATTCAGCTTTTACTTTCACATATTCAGCAAATGTGCCGTCTTCCGGAAGACCTAATATGCTGAAATCGCGGTTCTGGTAATCCGGATGAGTTCCCCAATTATGGCAGGGATTGATAATTACTTCCTTGTTCAACCAGGATTTGTCTACACTATCACCGATTTGCGCAACGATACCTGACCCGTCCGAACCTAATATCGATGGGTATTTTATTCCAGCATATTTACCTACGGTGATCCAGTAATCGCGGCGATTAAGTGCGGCTGCTTTTACCTGCACCAAAACTTCATCGGCTGCCAATGTTGGTGTGTTAACCTCTTTACATACCAGCGGCTTATCTGCGGCTTCAAGAACTACGGCTTTCATAACTTAATAAATTATTAAACCGTCATTGCGAGGAACGAAGCAATCCCAAACTGTACAGATCGGATTGATAAGTGTCGAACCTGCATGCCCGATCTGCTAATCGGGGATTGCTTCGTCGCACACTCCTCGCAATGACGATATGGTTTAACAAAAAACGGCAGAATTTATCATCCTGCCGTTCTTCTTTTTTATTTAATGCCCGGAAATTAACCGATAGCTTTAGTGTATAACTCAGATACATGGTTCCAGTTAACCACGTTCCAGATAGCGGCTAAGTAATCAGGACGGCGATTCTGATACTTCAGGTAGTAAGCGTGCTCCCAAACGTCGATACCCAAGATCGGGGTGCCTTTTACCTCAGCAATATCCATCAACGGGTTGTCCTGGTTAGGAGTTGAAGTAACGGCTAATTTTTTATCGGCAGTAACAATTAACCAAGCCCAGCCTGAACCGAAACGGGTGGCGCCTGCTTCAGATAATTTGGTTTTGAAATCGGCAAATGAACCGAAAGTGCTTTTTATTACATCACCCAGTGCGCCTGTTGGCTCGCCGCCACCGCTTGGTGACAACCAGGTCCAGAACAATGAGTGGTTGTAGTGACCCCCACCATTATTGCGTACCGCAGGTGGAAATTTTGAAATGTTTTTGATGATATCGTCGATACTGCTGTTTGCTTCAGGCTTTCCTTCAAGGGCCTTGTTCAAATTAGTAACATAAGCCTGGTGGTGTTTCCCATGGTGGATCTCCATTGTCATTTTGTCAATGTGAGGTTCCAAAGCATCAGTTGCATAGGCCAATGCCGGTAGTGTGAATGCCATAATGTTTTATTTTAAAGGTTAACGTTTCGTTGAGGTACAAATATAAAGGTATGTGGCTGAGTTTTGTTCTAAAATATTGTCAATTTATTGTATGAACACGATTAGTCAGATTCTTACGATTTACAGGATTCATCTTGTTAATTTTTTAATCCAGTAAATCGTGTTCAGCTATTTCGCCCGCTTACTTTTAAAGAACGAGCGCACCAATTCAGCACATTCATTCTCGCGGATACCACCTGTGATCAGCGTTTTGGGATGTGTTACTTTCTGGTTCAATCTGCCGAAACCTAACCTGGTATCATAGGCTCCGAAAACGATCCTGCTTAGTTGAAACCAGTAACAGGCACCGGCGCACATTACGCAAGGTTCCATTGTTACATACAATGTACAATCTCGCAAGTATTTTCCGCCCAAAAAGTTGGCTGATGCAGTTAAAGCCTGCATTTCAGCATGGGCGGAAACGTCGGTCAGGCGTTCGGTAAGGTTATGCCCCCGGCCAATGATCTGTCCGTTGCAAACCACAACGGCACCGATGGGGATCTCATCCTCGGCCAATGCCAGTTTGGCTTCTTTTAACGCCTCGTTCATAAAGAAATCATCAGGCGATATAGCGGGTTCTTCCTTATCGAATGTATAGTATCGCATTATATTAATTTACTGCCATTAGGCACTTGGTGTTCAACGACGGTTAAAACTATATCTCCGTTTTCGTCGGCAAATCCGGTAACCAGGAACTCGGACATAAAAGTAGCGATCTGTTTTTTAGGGAAATTTATCACCCCCACAATTTGCCGGCCCACCAATTGCTCTTTTGTATAATGTTTGGTGATCTGTGCGCTCGACCATTTGATGCCAAAAGGTCCAAAATCTGCACGAACTTTAAATGCGGGTTTTCGTGCTTCGGGAAAATCTATTGCTTCGAGTATCGTACCGACGCGGAGCTCTACTTTTTCAAAATCGTGCCAGGTGATGGTGTCCATGGAGCAAAGGTATTATAGAATGCGGAATTCGGAATGGCGAATGCGAAAGTTATTCTTGTCGTTTAATTCCGCAATCAAACTTCCAAAATCCGCATTGACTTTAATTCCGCATTCCGAATTATACAGAAATAATTCCTCTTTTGATCGCAAATATCACCAGCCCCACCAAGTTCTTTGATCCGGTTTTTTCGAATAAACGCGCTCGATAACCTTCTACTGTACGGACGCTTAGAAAGATCTTATCGGCAATCTCCTGGTTTGAACATTCCTGGCAAACCAGGCGCAACACTTCTATTTCCCTGTCATTCAGGTCGACGGCATATTGCCCGCCACCTTCATTGTGGCTGCCGGGGCCCACCAATTGTTTGATAAGCGTTACAGATAAATGCTCGTTAAAATAGAAGCCTTTATTATAAACTGTAGAGATAGCATTAATGATCTCCTCTGGTTCGGCATTTTTTAACAGATAGCCCGAGGCACCAGCCTTCATCATGTCTACAATGTATTTATCCTCGTTGTGCATGGATAGCGCCAGAACCTTAATGTCCTTAAAATTCTGATGAACATAGGCAGTAGTCTGCATGCCGTCCATCTCGGGCATTTTTATATCCATTAAGATGATGTCGGGTTTGCGATCGGCCAGCAAGCCGATCAGCTCCTTTCCATTTGAGGCTTCGATCACGAGGTTAAAATCGGGGCAATCTTCCAGCGTAGCTTTTAAGCCGTTTCTGAAAATTTTATGATCATCCGCGATTGCCAGATTTATCTGCTTCATAGACAGGCTAAAATTAGTGAATATAATTAATAATCAGGATAAATGCACTTTTATGGTAGTCAGTGTTCCGCTGTGAGGTTTGGTGTAGGTCTGTATTTTACCGTTTATAAACTGTGTGCGGCTCTCCAGGTTCTTTAACCCGAAGCCATGTTTTATATTATCAGGGTCGAAACCGACGCCATTATCGCTGAACGACATCATCAAAGTGCCGTTCTCTCTTGTCAGTTGTAATTGTATGGACGTCGCCCCCGAATGTTTTACTGCATTGCCAAATAGTTCCTGGGCTATACGGTATAGCGTTACCTCTATTTCAGGAGAAAAACGGTCGTTGGGTAACTCTTTTGTGAAAGCGATTTTAATATCTGTATTTTTCTCCAGTCGTTCGCATAATGCCTGCAGGGCATCTATCAAACCAAAGTCGGTAAGTACTGGCGGTAATACATTGTGAATAATATTGCGGATCTCCTGAATACATTCGTCTGTAAGTTTGCGGGTATCCAGCAGCAGACTTTTAGGGGCATCGGTTTCAATGATCTTATCCAGGCGGTGCAGGTTCAGTTTGATTGCCGATAATACTTGCCCAACGCTATCATGCAGATCCTCAGCAAGCCGCTTTCGCTCGGTTTCCTGCGTTTCAAATACTGCATTCAACAGATCAATTTGCTTTTCGTCGTGCAGTTGACGCAAAACTACCTGGTTCTTTATCATCCTTCGTTGATAAATAATAACGAAGAGAAATAAGAACACAACCAGGATGATAACCACAAGTGTGCCTGTTATCAATATAGGGATCAACGTGTTTTCTGACTCTGAGGCTTGCAAAGTAATCCGACTGAAAATAATACGTTAGAAATTATGTTGGTTATGGACTGCATTAGGTAGTAATATTTATGTTCTCCATTGATTTTAGTATATAACATAAATAGAAATATAGTGATAGAATAATAAAACAGAACCCCGGAATTGATCCAAAAAAGGCCCTGTTTTTCTATATACATAAATTCTTGCCTGCTTAGTAGCTGATAAAAATAGATTAAAGACAATACGATAAGGAATACGGCTAAAACAGTATTTGAAATAGAAGGATATACCGATATACCCTCTATAAAAATAGAGCTAAACAACATAACAAGCAATGCCGTTGCGCCCAGTATTAACGTTGTTTTCTTTAAGATCTGTTTATAAAAGGCCTTATTATAGATGATTGTAAAGAAGATTACAGCTGTCATATCAAAAAGGTGCATCAAAAACAAATTGTTGAAAGATGTCAATTTAAGAATGTAGGCTGTAACCAGGCTGATCATATCCGGTATTACAGACAATAGGCAAAAAAGTGCCATTGTTTTTAATACCGTATCGAGCTGCTGAAAATTATAAAGCGCAGCAAGTACAGGGACGAAGCCCGATATAACAGAAGCATAAACTAATACTAAGGCGAGAGACATTGCTTGTTGTTTACTATATGCCGCTGCTAAAGTCCATTTTGAGGGCATCCTATTCCACCAGGGCATGGTACCGATTGTTCGCCAATTGCGCCCGTGGCATTGGCGCTGGTAGCTGCTGCTGTGGTTTTTAAAGCGAATGCTTCTACATGAGTACCTGAAGATGGTAGCTGATCCTGTCCAAAATGGTTTACGCCCGTAAATACCAGGTGCACTTCTCCCTCAGGTATCGGGAAACACTTCCTTTTAAAACGCTGCCATCCGCTTGCTGGTTTGGCGTTAGCATAATAAAAACGCAGACCTATGCAATCAGGCTGGCTTAGGATCTTTTCTAAAATCTCACGGCCGAAAAATTGTGATACCACACCGCCCGGATTGCGTTCACGATGGTTTCTGGTCCAATCTTTTGCCTGTTTAATGTCAATCTCCGCTCCTTCTCTTCCGGTTAGTACTGGTGTTCTTTCTTGAGTTTCCATAATAAATAGTAGGGTTTTTAGGGATTTCGGATAAAAATAGGATTTATTGATTACTTACAACACTGGTGATACGGCAGATGCCGGGAAAAGTTCAATGCGGCGATGTTGTAAAGCGCTCATTTACAGTGATAATTATAAACAAATGTGACTAACACGTGCCGAATATCGCGTAGTTTTACGCATCAGAAACAGTGTTGGTACGGTGCCCGTTTTTTGCCTTAAGTTGGTGGTTTTCATCGCCATAGCATGGCATCGGCTTCGTTCAGTAAATACTCTTTGGGGTCGGAGCTGTACTCCCAAAACATTACACCACCCATTTTGTGCGATAAAACATATTTGCACTTTTTTTTGACCGACCATTCGTCGTCGTAAGTTATAAATTGCCGTTTTGCAGCATTATACAGGTAAGGTGCCTTCGCTTTTTTATCGCGATAGGCAATGTATCCGTTTTTATTGATCAGGCTATCCCTGATTATAGTGTAACCCCAGCCTTTGTCGCGATTGACAATACTATCGCCGATGCCCTCTTTGGTATCCGAAGCCAGGTTATATGTCCTGCCATAAAAAGCCATGCCCATCACCAGCTTTTCAGAAGGTACGCCCGAAGCTATAAATTCGTCAACAGCTTTGTCGGCACTATTTTTACCCTTATATTTTTTTGATTTATAGAGATTGGTATGATGACTGGCTACTTTTTCATTGAAATCGTAAGTCATCAGGTTGATATAATTGAGGTATTGTGCGGCTTTGCCCATTTCTGTGTTATCCACGAAATCTTTGAAGCCACCTACTGCACAGGTAAGCAAATAGGACTTATGGGTTTGTATTTTGATGCTATCCAATGCACGACGCAGATCGCGGAACATGAGCGTGTAGTTCACTTTGTCTTCAGGGCGGTAGATATTACCTACTAATCCTTTCCTTGCAGGATACTCCCAATCAATGTCAATACCATCCAAATCATACTTACGGACAATATCCGCGGCACTCGCTGCAAAGGCAATACGGGCAGTATCGGTTAATACAGCATCCGAGAATTTACCGCTCCAGGTCCAGCCGCCAATAGAGATGACCACCCTTAGCGCCGGGTTTTGCTTTTTCAAGTCGTTAAGCTTGCGGAAATTGATGGTATCAGTCGCTTCGCGATGCAGCCAGGCCCGGTTATCTTTTATATCGACAAAAGCGTAATTAATAATAGACAGCTTTTGAGGTGAAACGTTCACATTGATCAATCCTCTGAAACCACCCACATAACCAATAATAACCGGTTTTTCCTGCGCCTCACAGATAATTACAGATAAGCATCCCAACAACACAACCCAGAACTTTTTCATGGCAGATAATATTATTAATGCAGATTCATATATAACAAGGCGGCTACCGCAGCCCCGATAATTGGCCCGAGTATTGGTATCCAGGCATAGGCCCAATCGCTCGTGCCTTTACTTTTAATTGGTAGAATAGCGTGCATGATACGTGGCCCAAGATCGCGGGCCGGGTTAATAGCATAGCCGGTTGTTCCACCTAACGAAAGACCGATCACCCAAACCAAAAAAGCCACCGGGATAGCACCGACAGAGCCTAAACCAACAGGTGTTTTAGAAGGCGTTATCTCCGCTCCCGTAATGTAAAATACAACGAATATCAGCACAAAAGCACCGATAATTTCACTTATGATATTTGACAGATAATTGCGCACGGCAGGACCGGTACAAAACACCGCAAGTACATAGCCGGGGTCATTTGTTTTCTGAAAGTGATCGTAATACATCAGCCAAACCAGGAACGCGCCCACCATGGCACCAATCATTTGAGCCAGTATATATGACCCGACGCTTGCCCAGGCAAACTTCCCTGCAATAGCTAGTCCGATGGTAACTGCCGGGTTCAGGTGCGCACCGCTGATCGGTCCGGCAACAGTTACACCCACAAAAACAGCCAGACCCCAGCCGGTTGTGATCACTATCCACCCACTATTGTTGCCCTTGGTATCATTTAACAAAACATTGGCTACCACACCGTCGCCTAACAGTATTAGCAGCATTGTGCCGATCAGCTCGGCCATGAATGGTGACATTGTATATAGGTTTTATTTTGAGAATCAAGAGTCAAGATACGAAGAAGAACCAAGAGTCAGGATACAAGAATCAAGACACTGTCCCGATAATTCCTGGCTTTTGCTTCCTGGCTCTTGTCTCTATTCGCTGCTCCATGCCTGTGCCGCCTTCACTGCTCTTTTCCAGCCTTTAATTCCTTTTTCAATTTCACGCGTAACAGCCGGAATGAATTCTTTTTCAGCTTGCCATAATTGTTGAATCTCCTTTTGGTTTTTCCAATAGCCTACTGCCAATCCGGCTAAATAAGCTGCGCCCAATGCAGTAGTTTCCACTACATTCGGGCGGATTACTTTGCAATTGAGCAAATTTGCCTGGAACTGCATCAATAAATTATTGGCCGTTGCGCCGCCATCTACCCGCAATTCTCTTATCGGCATGCCTGCATCTGCTTCCATTGCTTTAAGCACATCCATAGTTTGATAAGCGATAGACTGCAACGATGCACGGGCAATATGTCCTGATGTAGAACCGCGTGTTAATCCTACAATTGTTCCTCTCGCTTCGGCATCCCAGTAAGGTGCGCCTAAACCTGCAAAGGCAGGCACAAAATAAACACCGCCCGTATCCGTTACGCTGAGTGCCAGTTGTTCTACTTCTGATGACGTTTTGATCACTCCCAAGCCATCCCGCAGCCATTGTACTACCGCGCCGCCTATAAAAATGCTCCCTTCAAACGCGTATTGTGTTTGTCCGTCGATCTTCCAGGCAATGGTAGTGAGCAGGTTGTTTTTTGATTCTATAAACTCATTGCCGATGTTCATCAGCATAAAACATCCTGTGCCATAGGTGTTTTTTACCATGGCATTGTCGATACACATCTGCCCGAACAAGGCCGCATGCTGATCACCCGCTATGCCAGCAATAGGAATTTTTGATGCGAAAATGGTAGTAGCTGTTTCGCCGTAGATTTCGCTGCTTTGTTTTACTTCCGGCAACATGCTCAATGGTATTTTGAAAAGATCGAGCAATTCTTTCTCCCACTCCAGCGTGCGGATATTGAACAGCATAGTACGGCTTGCGTTGGTTACATCTGTAGCGTGAACGCGTCCCCGGGTGAATTTCCAAACCAGCCAGCTATCCACAGTGCCAAATGCCAGTTCACCAGCCTCAGCCTTGGCTCTTGCTCCCTCTACATTATCCAGTATCCATCGAATCTTCGATCCGGAAAAGTAGGCGTCGATCACCAACCCGGTTTTTGAACGGATCAGATCTGCATGGCCGTCATTCTTTAATTGGTCGCAAAAACTTGCAGTACGTCTGTCCTGCCATACAATAGCATTATAAACAGGTTCGCCCGTAGTTCGGTCCCAAACGATTGTAGTCTCCCGCTGGTTGGTGATACCGATGGCTTTGATATTAGTGCCGTTGATACCCATCTTAACCGTTGCCTCGGCTGCAACACCGGCTTGGGTCGACCAAATCTCGTTCGGGTCATGCTCTACCCATCCGGGTTGCGGGAATATCTGCGTAAATTCTTTTTGGGCGACCGACCTGATCTGCCCCTGGTGGTCAAATACGATAGCGCGCGAACTGGTAGTACCCTGATCAAGGGCCAGAATATATTGTTCCATTTAGGCTTTATAAGAATGATTGGTTTATAAAGCTACAGGATAGTTTGAAATAATTATAATGCAGAATGGCTTTAGGGCCGCAAAAAACATCAACAATCGTGATGATTTAATTTATCCCCGATCAAGTTCTAATTTTTCAGCCTGCTAAACCTGGCTTTGAGCCTCAGGAAGAAGCGCTCGTACAAATAAAAAGAAGCGCAGCTTATTACTACGATGCAGATAATATTGTAAGGATAAGCAACCATAAAATGCGGCAGCTTTTGGTCGTTTGATGTAAACAATTGCTGCCAGATATAGATGCTGTAAGACAAAATGCCGATATGCTTCAGCAGTTTGGTATTTAGCAACCAGAATATGGGTTCGGCAGATTGGGCCAGGTTAGTAACGATGATATACCCTACAAGGAATGATATCAGCAGACCTGTAAACACGCTTTGCAGGCTGAAAAAATTGTCGTATTGCACATAAAAGATAACCACGAAAGCTGACAAATTGGTGATGATCTTTATTGGTTTTGAGATAGCTGTCAGCAAAGGATATTTGAATATCAGAACTGCAAACAAACAACCCGTAGCAATTTGCTGAAACTTAATAAGCAGGTGTGTTGCTGCATAAAAACCTCCTGTGTTAATGGCCGGAAAGCGGTACTGCATCAATATAATAAGCGGAAGAATAAATATGATGAAGAGGATCAGCGAAAGGTATAGCTTGAAATTCTTTTTGAGGATAAAAGGCACTACAATATAAAACTGCTCTTCTACGGATAGCGACCAATAATGGGAGGTGTGCCAATTGAAATAATACTTTCTGAAGATTGACGAAATATCCATCAGGTATAGTGCGGCGCCAACAAGACTGAGATATTGCACATCTATTTTGAAAACAAACTTCAGAATGAGGATGACCAGCAAATAGAGGTAAGCTACCGGGAAAATGCGCAGAATACGACGGATATAGAAGTTCTTAAGCGAAATATCCCCTGTTATGACCTTTTCCTTAAAGCACAAGCTGGTTATCAAAAAGCCGCTCAATACAAAAAATATGGCTACACCAAGTTCTCCGTTAAATATCAAACGATAGGTGGGGGAAGAGCTCAGATTAAGATGGGCCAAAACTACCAGGATAATGGCAACACCTCTTAGTCCGTCAAGCGAATTAAAATGCGACGTTTGCAACTCGGACGGAATGGTAGTTATTTCTGCAAAAAAGCTTTTGAGGTATTTATTGGCCAATGCGTTAACGTTTTGTATTTGCTAAGGATTTCTGGCCCGGTTGATCGTGATAAGCTGAATTCCGGATACAAGTATATTAAAAATATTTTCTCAGGACTCCAATAAATAATGACTTGCTAAATCAGTAAAGGCAGCAAGCTGTTCTTTCTGCCAATTTTCGTCTTTGCCTAATTCCGAAGCCATCAATGTGGCGACAGCCGGTGCTGCTTCTATAGCCGCTTGTGCATCGAGAAATAATAAGCGTATCCGGCGCGCCAATGCATCTTCAACAGTTCGTGCCATTTCGTGGCGGACAGCCCATACCACTTCAGCCTGTAGGTACTCATATTTAGGGTGAATTTTTTTACCCCAATCAGGATTTTCATTAACTAAAGCCAGCACAGCATCGCGGTCGCTGCCATAAAAATAAAGATGTTCGTTCCAATCAAGCCCGGTTATACTGCCATGAATAGGAAGGTCTTTGGTTTTGCTGACTTCCGGCTTCAGGCCTCCGACTTCAATAGCCTTGTCCACCGCATCTTCACCCATTTTACGGTAGGTGGTCCATTTACCGCCAATCATGGTGATCATTCCCGACGGCGAAACCATCAGCTTATGACTGCGGGATATTTCTTTGGTTTTTGACGAATTATTTTGCGGTGCGGCTAATGGCCTCAGACCTGCGAATACGCTTAAAACATCTTTGCGGTTAGGAGCTTTGGTGAGATATTTTGCTGCGGTATTCAATATAAAATCAATTTCCGCCTCTAACGCAACAGGCTCTAAACTATGGGAATCAATAGGCGTGTCCGTAGTGCCAACCACCAGTTTATCATGCCATGGGACTACAAATAATACTCGCCCATCAGAAGTCTTAGGGATCATCAAAGCTTCAGCCGATGGCATAAATGAGCGTTCGATCACCACATGCACGCCTTGGCTTGGCCGCACCAATGGCTTATCCTCTGGTTCATCCATTTGCAGCAATTCATCCACAAATACACCTGTAGCATTGACTATTGCTTTTGCTTTCGGTCTATATACCGCTCCTGTTTCATTGTCAACTGCTTTAACACCGTTTATTTTCTGTTGATCATTCTTGAGTAATCCAATAACCCGGAAATAATTAAGCACCGTGGCGCCCTGCTCCAGGCACGTTTGCGCAAGATTGACAGCCAATCGTGAGTCATCAAACTGCCCATCATGATAAACCACTCCGCCGTGTAGTCCTTTTGGATTGATGCCTGGCAAATCGGCCAGAATTTGCTTTTTTGATATATGCTTTGTCCGCCCGAAGCTGAGTTTGCCTGCCAGCAGGTCGTAAACGCCTAAGCCGATGGTATAAAACATTCCTTCCCACCAGCGGTAATTTGGTATAACGAATGAGAGGTTTTTTACAAGATGAGGGGCGTTTTTCAGAAGCAAGCCGCGTTCATATAATGCTTCGCGGACTAATCCAAAATTCCCCTGAGCCAGGTAACGCACGCCGCCGTGCACCAGTTTGGTGCTTCGGCTTGACGTGCCTTTAGCAAAATCGGCCTGCTCCAGTAATAGTGTTTGATAGCCGCGCGATGCTGCATCCAAAGCAGTGCCCAAACCTGTTGCGCCGCCGCCAACCACAATAATATCCCATACCTTTTCAGGGTCGGATATCGATTGTATAAGATGGGCTCGGTTGGTTAGGGTCATTGCAGCAATTTAGTCATCGGTACATTAATTCTGAAATACCAAATCAAAAACTGTGCGTGAAATAAAATTGGTTTCGGAGCGGGTGAGTAGTCGATAAATCTATGTTATTCTGTCCTAAATTTTTACCCTCTCTGTCATTGCTTCGCGCGACATCTCTCCCTAAGTTTAGGGACAGAAAAAGATAATAAAACCCCTCCCCTGGAATAAGGGGAGGTTGGGAGGGGTAGAACCTACTTACTATCATCCGCTTCCTCTTTCAGCTCATCTTCTTTTTTGCCGTGGCCGAGCTTGATCTTCGGATTCTCCTGTGTACCGGTAATCGTCATCGGGATACCAAATATGCCAAACGGGGGCAGTCCGAGTCGGAATTGCAGATTCATGTTGCCGTTAAAATCCACTTGGCCTTCAAACCTCGGTCTAAAGCCTGCTATGCGCATTTTGGTACGTTCGATAGTGATAATATTATTGGCGATGGTGGTTTTGATATCCACTTTTGAAACATCGGACGGTTTGGCAAGACTGTCGTGTCCGGTTTGTTTTCCTACCGCGCCGAACAGTTTAAAGCCTTTTAGTTTGATCTGTTTTAGTGTCAATACGCCGCCACCTTTTAGTGATGGATATATTGGTTTCATGTTGCTATTCAGCTTGCCGCTCAGCTTATAATCTAATCCGACAATACCTTCTGCACTTTTGGCGGATGAGGCCATATCGTGGAACAGCTTGATCTGGTTGTAGGCCTTTTTAATATCGAATTCCTGTGCGCTGATATGATAATCAAAATATGCTTTCTGCGGATTCACACTGCCATAAGTAGCATCCATCACCACTGGCGCACCGATCAGGGTGAAGCCAGCTTGTTTTAGCTGTATCTGCCCGTTGTTGATGATCATCTGCCCCTTTACATCGTTGATGTCCATGCCGCTGTATTTCACTTTTTTGACATCGGCTGTAAAGTTGAGGTTCAGGTTAGTTGGAACGAGGATGACACCGGAGGCAGAAGATTTAGCTGCAGTGGCAGGAGCAGTAGCAGTTGAAGAAGGAGCAGGCCCGTCTGCGAATGCCATAAAATCATCGGCTACAATTAAACCGCTTTTCAGGTTGAAGCTGCCTTGCAAAGTTGAATTAGGTTTTACCGCATAATCGATCACGTTGGATAGTGCGCCATCCATTATAATAACCGAATTGCCATAATTGGCAGTAAACGCATCAAAATTCATTTTATCCTGCTTAAAGCTGAACAGGCCGCTCTTGATGATGAATGGTTTTGGGAACAGATCAGAAGTAAGCGCCAGATCCCTCACCTTCATCGTTCCTGAGTTGAGCAACTGGTCGTATCTACCTGCTGTCGCATCGCTTTGCCTGCCTTTTAAAGTAAAGTTTGTGGTGATAAGCCCATTTACATTATAACCCTTAATGGCAAATACTTTATAGATTTTGCCAATATCTAATGTGCCGTGCGAGCTGATATTGTATTGCAAATCGGCAAAGTTTTTCAGATCAGCTTTAAGTACAAATGGCTGTCCTTCAAAACTCAACGATACGGGCTTGATAAATACTTTCATGCCATTAAGCGTACCGGTAGTATTAATAATATTGGCGCTGATCTGCAGATTCTTGATTGGGTCGGGGTAATACTTGGTTTGCACGTACCCGTTATTGAGGTTGATGGCGGCTTTAGTAACCGGGTATATTTTCTTCGCTGGAATATAACGCCCTTTCGTGTTCACGTCAAAACTCAGATCGCCACGAACATCGGCGCCATCGATAGGGTAGAGTTGCTTTAAGTCATCCAGGTGAAATTTGGATTGCAGCGAGCCATCCATCGTCAGGCCATCTGCGTTACTCAGCTTGAAATAACCTTTGATAAAATTATTCAAGGCCGAAGCGTTCAGATTGGTGAGTGCCATGGTAGCGTGTTTGATATTATTGTCGGGGCAGCTGGCATCCAGGTCGAACCCGATATTGCTTACCGCACCGTTCATCTTTGCATATTTTACATAACCATTTTTGAAGGATGATTTCAGGCTAAATTTTGGGATGCTGGTTATCACGGTATCAACATGACGCAAACCCCGTTTTTGTACGCCTGTCGAGTAAACTCCCTCCGCCAATAAATGCAGGGCATAGCGGCCTTTCAAGTCAACTGTTTTTACACCAAACGCCTTGTTCCATTTTTCCAGGTCGACTTCCGTATTTATGCGTGCAAATATCTTTGGCGATTGCAAGCCATTGATGCTGAACTTCGAATCAAAATGATCCTGGTCTATCCTGAAATGCAGGGAATCAATGCTGAATGATAGTTTATTAGGATCCAGGTTTGGTATTTTGGCGTTTATATCCAGGTACAGATCGCGCACCGGGGAAGGCGTTTTATTGCTGGAAACATAGCCATTTCTAGCCTTCATGCTAAAGGTGAAATCGGGGTGGATGTTTTTTGCTGCGATGTATTGCCCGGTTAAACCTACCTGTATTTCGCCGGTGCCGTTCACGTCCAGTTTATCTACCCATTTATTGTAGCCCGGAGGAAGCGCCGTGAAAATATCGCTCAGGTCGCTTTGATGCGATGTGAATTTGAAATCCATATCATAGCCATCTTTCAGGAAAGCGAACCGGCCCTTAAACTGTACTGGCAGCTTATTAATCTTCAGATCATTCTTCTGGAACTCAAAGGCCAGTGACTTGGTATTGATGCTCGTCACCAGGTCGGCATTTACCACTTTGTTGCTCACATAAGACTCGTTATTATAAATAAAGTCCGTTTGCCCAACCTCCAGGTGCGACGACAGGTCGAATACATTCTTGGTAAAATCGCCACTGCCTTTGTAGTTAAAATCGCGGGCGTCAATTAGCGTAGGGATGGAAAGGTCGTCATAAACCAGGTGACTCTTTTCAATGATGATCTGCTCTATACCCAAGGATGCACTAGCCGTATCAGCCTTCGATTTGTCTGTTTGCGCGGGCGCCTTATATACCAGGTAATTTGCCCTGCCCGAACTATCCACTTCGATATTAATAAAAGCATTGCTCAGGTATATTTTGCTCACCTGTATTTTGGTTTTGAGCAATGAAGTGACGTCAAGCGCAAAAGAGATATCCTTTGCCGAAACCAGTGTGTCCTGCTCAAATGGCTCACTGCCTTTCAACGAAAAATCTTCCAGGGTAAGCGTCAGTTCAGGAAAGCGTTTGAAGAACGAAAGGCTCGTTCCGGAGAACTCAACCTTGCCATTCAGGCTCTGATTGGCCAGCTGTTTTATCTTATTGGTGATGGTTGTCGGGAAAAGTAACGGCAGTAAAAACATCAGCAGTAAAATACTTCCGATGATAATCCCGCTTATTTTCAGTGTTTTAAATAGTATCTTCTTAAGTGGCATCGTCATAAATCAATTGCAGGATAAAGGATGTATGAATATAAAAATAAATGCCAAGTGTTGTATGTTAAATTATTGGTGGGGAAAAGGTGAAAGCTTAAAGGCGAAAGCGGAAAACTTTAATTGATTTGCATAGTGTTGATTTGTTTGAATCCATTTGTGGCCATGAGTGTTCACGCTCACAACGCCGTGAACGCTCGTGAACACCTGGCGACGAAATTGACGAGGTAGTGATCTACCTCTTGCCTGATAACTTTCTTATCTTGCGTAATAAACATATACCTTATATTATGACAGAAGATGAAAGAATCTCCGATCTTGAATCAAAAATATTGGAGCAGCAAGGTTTTATTACGGAGATATACAAGATAGCGGTTAATCAACAGCAAATGATAAATGATTGGGCCAAACAGACTCACGAACTCCAGGGACAAGTAAACACATTGGCCGAAGCTTTAACACTCTTATCGAAGAGGATGATTTAGTATCAATCAGGATTAATGCTTTATTAATCTGCGAAATCCGGTGATCAATCAATCAGCGTTCAAAACAAACTATACTGCACCTGCTCACTTTGAACTGTAACGTGCTTTTGCTCCGATAAAGGAGCCCCGCTGATATGGTACACCGCCGATTCCTGGTAACGCGATGCCACGATGATCTCGGTACCATTGGCATGCTGGTTGAATAGTTCCTGAACCAATTCGGGATTGTTATTGTCCTTTGAAAGATGCGACAGCAACAAATGGCTCAGGTTGGGCGAGCGGTGATTGATGAATATCTCCAGTGCCTGGCTATTGGATAAATGACCTAGTCCACCGCGTATACGCCGTTTAAGATGATAAGGATAGCGTCCTTTCTCCAGCATATCTTCGTCATAATTGGCTTCCAGAAACGCGGCATGGCATTGACTGAAATGTTTTCTCACATGCTCGCAGGCTGCGCCTATATCGGTTAATACACCCACCTTTACGCCCAGGTATTCCAGTATAAAACTATGGGCATGGGCGGCATCATGAAATTTGGGGAAAGCTGATATAGCAATTTCACCAATCATCACCGGTTGATAAGCTACAAAAGATATGGGTAGATGATGTGCTAATTGTAAGCCGCTGCTTTGTAAAGTAGCAGGGGTGATGTAAACCGGCAGATCGTATTTTTTGGATAAAACAGCGATGCCATTAATATGGTCGCTGTGTTCATGCGATACAAAAATGGCACGAACTTTTTTCATCGACAGTCCGATCCGCAGCATCCTCCGCTCGGTTTCGCGGCAGGAAATACCGGCGTCAATCAACACGGCATCGCGCTCATTACCTATGTAGTAACAGTTACCGTTGCTGCCCGAATTAAGTGATGCAATAAAAAGCGACATGGATTTACAAAGTAACCGGATTTGACTGATATTTTATAAAATTATTTTCGCCCCAGGGTGTAAAAACTACACGCATCTGTTTGTATATGAGCTATTTAAAACAATAAATCGAAAACTTTTTTTATTTCACTCTGTTAAGCATTTATTAACAACGAAGTGTTCTTTAACATTTATTACAGTTACTAAAACTTAATACTATGAAAAAATCAGTTAAACTGATCGCCTTGTTCCTGTTAATGTTTTTAGGAACGGGGGCTTTCGCATCAATTCATGTTAAATCTTATCACAAAGCCAATCATGCCAGTACTCCGGTAAGTCTTGTGCCGTTAAAACACAGTCGCGGATTTGCCTTAATGGTAGATAAGAATGTACCGGGCAATTCAATGGTGATTGTTTACAACAGCAATGGCGATGGTATATTCAAACATCAACTGAAGAACGGTTTGAATAACGAAACTAAATACCTGACCACTCAACTTACTGAAGGGCAATACACTGTTGAAGTTTACTCTAAGAACCACGATGTAAAAACCAAATTCTACATTTACAACAATGGTTACAGGCGGATAGAAGATATTAATTAATGTTCAGTTATCAACCGCTCGCAAGAAGCACCGTCGAAAGATGGTGCTTTTTTGTTTAAAAAGTTTTGGCCAAAATAACTCCTAAAAGCAACAAGACCGGCCAATATTTTTCAATTTATACCCTTATTCCTCGACGAACTGCCAAATCCGCTCTATGAGTGCCCGGAAATTAGCTATCAGTGGCGTATTTGGCTAATAATTAGTCATTTATATGTCATTCTCTGCTTAAAATGCCCGTTGGTCTATACCTTTAGGGCGATGGTCTAATACATTTTTTTAGCGGCTAAAGATGTTGTTGTTTTGGTCATTCAATTAACAGAACATATTAGGGTTTACAATAAAAAAATTTAAAAGATCATGAAAAAGTCAATCGCACTAGCAGCATTATTAGCAGTATTAGGAACAAGCGTTTTCGCAGCAACAGCACCAGTAAAAAGCGGAGATAACAACACAGACGAAATTTCATTCGTTCAGTTGAAAAAAGATAACGGTTTCGGCGTAAAGATCGAGAAGGAAACAGCCGGCAAAGCAGTAGTTATTGTTTATGACGATGCAAGCAACGTTATCTTTAAGGATGTATTATCAAAAGGAGAGAGCGGTGTAAAAAGCTACCTGATCTCGAGCCTTGAAACCGGCGACTATACTGTTGAAGTAGTTTCAAAAGGCCAGACTGTAAAAAAACAAATGCACGTTTACGAAGATGGTGATGCAAAATCATACTTCTTCTATCAAAATTAAGATTTAGGTTTATTTAGGTTTACAATGAGGCATCATCCGTTTGGGGTGGTGCTTTTTTTATTTGAAAAAAGTTCGGGCTGTTTTTATCTTTAGCAATGGATTCACAACAAGCCTTACCTGCACTGGATGATGCGGAACTGCGCGTGCTCGGCTCATTAATGGAAAAAAGCCGTACCACACCCGATTATTATCCGATGACCGTCAATAGCCTCATTGCAGCATGTAATCAGAAAACCTCCCGCAACCCGGTTGTTCAGTATAGCGAAGAGACAGTAGTACTGGCCTTAAATACCTTGAAACGGCGGGGCCTGGTGTCTACCGCAACGGGCGGTACCGACCGTGTGATTAAATATAAACACAACTTTGCCATCGTGTACCCGGTTATCCCATCGCAGGTGGCTATTATATGCCTGCTTATCCTCCGCGGACCGCAAACCCCCGGCGAGTTAAACACTAATTCAGGCAGGCTATATGAGTTTGAATCGATTGAGGAGGTACAGGATCTGTTAACCGAATTATCATCAGGCGACAATCCTTTTATTAAACAATTACCGCGTCGTCCCGGACAAAAAGAGCAGCGCTATGTGCACCTCCTCGGTGGTTCAACCGATTGGAGTGATGAGAGCAACTTTGAGGAGCCTGCGAGAACATCCTCAGGCGGCGGATTAGAAGCCCGAGTTGCTAAACTGGAGCAGGAATTAACTGAATTGAAAGAGGCTTTTGATAAGTTAATGAAGGAGTTGAGTTGATATTAAATTTCGACATCAGATCGGAAAAAAAATAAAATTGTCATTGCGATCCGCTGGCTAGCGGAGAAGCAACCGCATGATATACAGAGCAGGTATGCATCTTTGCCCTGAAAAGTTCGCGGTTGCTTCATTCATCGCAATTGACATAATGAAAAGCTTATGCACTCAGCCGTCCTTCCTTAACCGTTTCTATCCTGGCTACCTTAGGCAATTCAGCATGTGTTGCCCGTGCAACATAGTTAACCAATGAGCCAACCGTTTTTAATTGGTCAAAAACGTCATCGGGTATCTGTATATTAAATTCTTTCTCCACATCTACAATCAGCTCACAAAAATCCAGGGAGTCTACACCAAGATCATTATAAAATGAAGCGGAATCTTTTATGGCCGATTTTTCAACCCCAAGTTTATCCTCGATAAACTGGTATATTCTTACAGTAATAGCATTCATTATCAAATCCTTATACGTTAGCAAGGCAGATTCTGTTTTACAGGAAAGTACCTTATTTACGCCGCGATTATAATACAGCATTATAAATCAATTGTTCATAGAAAATTAAAATATTAAAGATTTATGACGGAGCTTAAAAGCTGTATAAAAGAAATAAAACCCGGGGCATTAAAAAGCAAAAAGCCGATAGGTTGCTATCGGCTTTTCATGCTTCTAATAGCAAATTTATTGCAAAGTAATTATTGTAGCAGGCAATAGACTTGTGGCACTGATATTTGCCTTCTGGATGTTTGTGCTCCAACCGGTAGGCGTAGTAACATTATCAAGCCACAGATCCCACTCTTTACCTGAACTTTGATACCAGCGCACCTGGTTGTATGATATATTGATATTGTAACTTGAAGCGCCTGAATAATTGCCGCAGTTTATACCCGTATTTGATACCGGTGTGCTTGAGCTATAAATCCAATTATGATCCATTTTAATATTTGAGCCGCCTACTACCTGCATACCCACATACCCGGAATTAATCACTACGTTGTTCCTGGCTACCTGGTATGATCCACCAACATCACCCAGCACAACGCCTGCAGCGCCTCCTGAATCAAACTGAACCTGGCCCCCTCTTAACCAATTGCCAATTACCTGGATCGAGTCACCTAATTTGCCACTTGATTGATATAAACTTATGCCGTCTTGCGGATGACCCCAATAGGCATCGTTCTGGCATTTGTTGTTGTTTATCTGGTTGCCACCGCCGGTAACGCCTGCAAATTGAACAAAGCAACCATCAGGGAATGGCCCGTTCATGTTATAAAACTGATTTTTATTAACCTTGATGCCAGAACCCTGGTAAACGTGTACGCCCGATTTCGCATTGGTTACGTAGCAATATTGCACTGTTACATTGGTGCAATTGTTTAGCTGGATGCCAAAGCTGGACGTATTATATATTTTGCAATCCTGGATAAGCACATTATTGCAATTGTAAAGCGCAATACCATTGGTGCCACCATTAATTACAAGATCGGTTATTGTAATGTTGTTCTTGTTATAATATGAAACTGGCGCAGAAGCGGCGTAAGGAGCAGTAATTTTAGCAACAGCAACAGTTGCAAGAGATTTACTGGCTGAACCTGCCGATACGGAAGTGGATAAACTGTTTGTTGGTAGAACTTGAGAGTCTCTCTGACATGAGGCGAGGAATGCCAGTGGAGCCAGTATCATAAACAGTTTTACAATACCGGCGGCACGGCTTGATTTGCAGTTTTTCATAATAGTTAAATTAATTAGAGCTTGTATTGTGAATTTGCATAAATAATTGGATTTCAACGAAAAAAATTTCTTACTTAAACTCGTCTATATCCAAAAAATTAAATAATTGTTTTAATTAGATACTCTTATACGTTATTGTTTATCAATTAGTTACAAGAACGCAATTGAATGTTTAAACAGTTTATCGCTAAGAAAAAATAAATTTCCACATTTTGTGAAGAAGTTTTGTTGGCAATGCGTTAAAGAAGAATTTTTTGCCGATCAATTAAGATTTTTTAACGACTTAGTGTAGTAGTTGACTGCAATATGAACTAGATTTGATATTAACAAAATGCTAATTAACAGAATTTTAAGGCTATTATTTAAACTTGATTTAGTGTTCGGTATTCGTGGGAATAAGCTGAAGCTGAGTCTGAAATGAAAGAAAATCAATTTGCAAGCGGACTTATTGAAAAGCAACAGCCAATAGATATCTATTGGCTGTTGCTTTGTTAAAAAACCGCAAGTTATTTTACTAATATTTAAATTAATTCATCGTAATTATAGTAGTCGGCAACACGCTGGCGCTGATGGCTGCTTTCTGAATATTGGTACTCCAACCCGTTGGGGTTGCGACTTTATCTAGCCATAGGTCCCACTCGTTACCCGATTTTTGGATCCATTTCACCTTGTTATAGGATATATTAATATTATTGCTGGTCTTGCCTGAATAATTTCCGCAATTGATGCCGGTGTTTGATACCGGAGTTTGGGAACTGTAAATAGTATTGTGGTCCATTTTTATATTAGTTCCACCCACTACCTGCATACCCACGTAGCCTGTGTTTACCACGATGTTATTTCTTGCCACCTGGTATGAGCCGCCTACGTCGCCCAGTACCACTCCTGCAGCGCCGCCCGAATCCATTTGTACCTGGCCGCCCCTGATCCAGTTACCAATTACCTGGATCGAATCGCCTAGCTTACCATTCGACTGGTACAAACTAATACCATCTTGCGGGTGACCATGGTAAGCATCGTCCTGGCATTTATTATTATTGATCTGATTGCCGCCACCGGTAACGCCTGCAAACTGAACAAAGCAGCCGTCAGGGAATGGGCCGTTCATATTGTAAAACTGGTTGTTATTAACTTTTATGGTTGATCCCTGGTAAACATGTACTCCCGATTTGGCATTGGTTACATAGCAATAGTCGACTGTGATGTTGGTGCAGTTGTTCAACTGGATGCCAAAGCTGGAAGTATTATAAACCTTGCAATTGGTAATGTGAACATTGTTGCAGTTATAAAGAGCGATGCCGTTAGTTCCGCCATTAATAGAAAGACCGCTAATAGTAATGTTGCTTTTACTGTAATAAGAAATAGGGGCGGAAGAAGTGTAAGTTGTTGCCAGCGCGCTGCTTGTAAAAGATCCGCTCATAGAGTTGGACGCAACAGTGGTTGTGCTGGTTGCCGGTGTGACTTGTGCGTCTTGCTTACACGATGCACCGAATAAAACAAAAGCCAATATTGCAAAATACGTCGCAATACTGGCTCTGCAGTTTAGTTTTGTTGATTTCATAATAGTTAAATTAATTAGAATGCAGAGGTGAAAATGCATAAAATATTGAAATTCAAAGAATAGAATATTTTATCTAAACGATATTTCTATTCCCCTAAAGAAACCCTGTTTCAGATTAGATAAACTTATCTACCTGATTATTAAATGATTATATTGTATTTCTTTAGGCTGGAATAGTGTTTTCCACCAAAAAATAAAGTTTCCACAATTTGTGAGTAAGATTTGTCAGAAATAATTAAAACAATATTTATTTATCAGGAAGTTAAAGCAAGTTTCGTGCAGTTTGTGTAACAAACTTGTGACTTTGGCTTCGGGTGTTTATACAACAAATTGTTATTTAACAGTATTTTAAGATGATTATCTAAAGTTGTTTTCGTGTTGCGGACGTGCTTTAGAAAATTGTAATTCTTCCCTGGAAGTTTAAATTGATTTAATCTCAGGCAGTTATAAATAAAAAGAGAGCCCGCCAAAGTTGGTGGGCTCTCTTTTTGTCAGAAAACGATCGAAGCGTTTTACTAATATTTAATTAATTCATGGTGATCAGTGGCGAGGCGACCATCGTCGAGCTGATATTTGCCTTTTGAACGTTTGTACTCCACCCGGTTGGGGTAGCTACTTTATCTAGCCATAGATCCCACTCGTTTCCGGACTTCTGGATCCACTTGACCCAATTGTTGGAAACGTTGATATTCCACATTGACTGGCCTGAATAATTTCCAACGTTTATACCAGTATTAGAAACAGGTGTACTAGAGCTGTAAATGGAGTTGTGGTCCATTTTAATATTGTTCCCGCCAACTACCTGCATGCCTACATAGCCTGAGTTAACTACTTTATTATAACGGGCCACCTGGTATGATCCGCCTACGTCGCCTAGCACAATGCCTGCAGCACCGCCGGAGTCAAACTGAACCTGGCCGCCTTTGATCTGGTTGCCAATCACCTGGATTGAATCACCCAGTTTACCATTAGACTGGTATAAGCTTATGCCATCCTGCGGGTGACCATGCCATGCATCATCCTGGCACTTGTTATTGTTGATCTGGCTACCGCCGCCGTTTACATTGCAATACTGAACAAAGCAACCATCGGGGAATGGACCGTTCATATTATAGAACTGGTTATTGTTCACTTTAATGGCCGATCCTTTATAAACGTGGACACCCGATTTAGCATTTGTTACGTAGCAATAGTCAACCGTAACATTGGTACAGTTGTTGAGCATAATACCAAAGCTTGAGGTGTTATACACCTTACAATTAGTGATGTGAACATTGTTACAGTTGTAAAGCGCAATGCCGTTAGTGCCTCCATTAATGGACAGGCCGCTAATAGTAATGTTGTTTTTACTGTAATAAGAAACCGGGGAAGAAGATTTGTAAGTAGTTGCCAACGCGTTACTGGTGAACGAACCGCTCATCGAATTAGTTGGAACTTCAGTTGAGGATGTTTCAGCAGGGGTAACTTGTTGAGATGAATCCTTGCTGCATGAGGAGATTAATGATGTTGTAAATAATCCCATTATTATTACAACCAGTCCGCTTTTGTACTGTCTTTTCATAATAGTTAAATTAATTTGAACCTTAGACGCCAAATCGAATAAAATATTGTGCGACAGATGAAAATAAATTTCATCTAAACAATAAAAAATGTCCTATTTTTCTGTCATTCCTCACCATTTTTGACCATTAAATATTTGTTTATCAGCTACTTTAGAATATTGTTTGTGAGCTAAATTTTATTTGAGAAATAACGAAAATAATTTCCACAAATGGTGAAAAAAGCCATTTAAAAATTCTTTTAAGGATATTTAATTTTTCAAAACTTAATTTAATTTCAATTGTTAAAGATAAATCTCTTAAAAATGACGTTATTTTCATAAATTCTGTAAAATATTTTAACAACAAGTTATGATTTTATTGTCCTTGTAAAGGTCTCAAAATAGAATTTGGTCTTAATGGTTAAAGGCAAATAGTAATTTGTAAGAGCTAATAGGCAATAAAAAAGGGAAGCAGAGTAAACTGCTTCCCTTTTCATTTGCATTACAATTTTTAGTTTAATGTAATAATGGTTGTTGGAAGAATGCTGGCAGTGATGCTCGCTTTCTGAGTATTAGTGCTCCAGCCGGTCGGGGTTAAGCCCGATGTCCAGAGATCCTGCTCCTGTCCATTGGTTTTTATATATTTCACCTTGTTATAGCTCATATTAATGTCAGAACTTGATTGCCCTGAGTAATTGCCATAGCAAAGTCCGCAGTTTGAGTAAGGAGTAACGCCACCATATATAGTATTGTGGTCCATTTTAATATGCGTACCACCTTGTACTTGCATGCCAACAAAGCCGCCGTTTACAATAATGTTGTTCCTGGCCACCTGGTAAGAACCGCCAAGGTCACCTAAAACGATCGCTGCTGCACCACCGCTTGTGTTGTAGTATTGACCGCCTCTGATCCAGTTGCCAATAACCTGGATAGAGTCTCCGGGTATACCGTTACATTTATATATGCTCAAACCATCTTCCGGTTTACCTACACCCGGTGCATCTTCGCAACGATTGTTGTTGATCTGGTTACCACCACCATTTACACTTACATACTGAACGAAGTTGCCACCAGGGAATGGTCCGTTGATATTCTTAAACTGATTGCTGTTGACTTTAATCGCTGAAGAATTCTCAGCGTGTACACCTGATATGCCACCGGTAACATAGCAATTGGTCATGGTGATGTTTTTACAGTTTCCTGTTATATATACTTCATACTTTGAAGCGTTCGCCAAACGGCAGTTGGTAATAGTTACGTTACTGCAGTTGTTCAGATAAATACAATAGGTGCCGCCTGTTATAGATAAACCGCTGATAGTAAAATTGCTTTTACCCTGGTAAGTTACTGCAGCATGTGTAGTGTAAGTTGATGCAAGCGACTGACTGGTTAAAGTTGTTGGCAATGCAGCTGTAGCTGTGGTTTGTGTAGTTTGAGGAGTAACTTCTGCATCTTTTGAGCACGAAGTGATGAATAGTGTTGCGCTAAGCGCGGCCATGCACATGGCAAGCCCCTTACGGAGTTGTCTGTTCTGTAGTTTCATAATAGTTAAATTAATTAGACCTCTTAGACGTGGTATTGTAGATATTATTGTACACCACTGTATTTTTTTTCTGAATTAGTCCATTTTATGGACTTAAAATGATAAGAAATGCCATGAAAATTAACAATGCAAATGGCTGGAAATTAATTGTTTAAACTTGTGGTTTCTATATATCGATTTTTTTATCCACAATTTATAAAATTTAAGCCAATATGGGTAGAAAAGGCCATTAAAATGCTCCGGATACGATATGGGTTTCAAATTAGTTAATATTTATCGGAGAAATTTTTAGTTTATCGGTATCTGCGAACATATATTTGACCATCAGGTGCTTCTTTGGAATATCATTTTGAATTAGTATAATCGCACCATATAATCAACCTTAATTTATCACATGAATACCTACCCCACTCTGCTTAAGCTTTTTAGCTTTTTACTTATTGCATCAATTTTTGTAAGCTGCAAACCTCACGAACCCGGAACATGGAAGAATGATAAGATAGAATCGGGAACGCGCGATGATTTTCATAAACTGAACGACCAGGTAATGGCTGGCCTGAAAGCCAACGATCGCCTTAAAATGGATGGCTTATTTTCAAGGGATTTGCTACAAAGCACAGGAAGATTACGGTTAATTGAGCTATGCAGCAATCATTTAAAGGACGGTACCTATGAGCTGATGGACGAATATTATGTGGTTCATAAAGATAGCGGCGCAACTAAAATACAATCACAAAATGAGGGTGTTAAAAACTACTCAGTGAGTTATCAGCCGGAGACCCGCGAGATGTATTTTGCTTTTTTTGTCCCCAAAGATATACCTAATAAATACCTTATATCCGTCACTTACTGCAAATATGACTACGGATGGAAAATAAGTCACCTTGAAGTAAGCCAATATGCGTTTAATGGAAAAACTGCTCCGGAGCTGCTCGAACTGGCCAAAAATATGTATGCTAAAAAATACTATCTGGATGCTTTGAGCAACGCCCAACTAGCCCAGTTGTGTACTGTTCCCTGTGAAGGATGGAATTATCCGGACAAGGACGAGATACATAGCTTTGAAGTAAATACAATCGATGAGATCAATAAAAAGTATGTTTTTCCGTTTTCGGTAACCCAGATACCTACCCGTCCGCTGATATTTAGTGTAACTACCCAACAAACGCCTGAGGGCTCTTACCCGGTAGTATATTATAGGTCGACTGTGAAATTAAAAGATGTGAAAGGCTTGCAGAGGGAAAACGAAAACCTTCAAAAGGTGATCGGGAAGATCATCCCTGGTATCGATCAAGACAAGAAATACGTTTACTACGATGCTTTTAATGAATTTCCAAAATATAGCACTTCGGTAGATCGCTATGAAATGATAGAAAAGTTGAAATAAAGTTTTCTTGCAAAATATTTCTGTAAAATGAGGCAATCAAAATTTAAATAGCATGAGAAATATTTTATTGAAAATAGTTGGACCGATAAGCCTGACACTCATTAGTTATGGTTGTCATAGTCAGCAAAAAAATCCTTATGAACAGGACGGGTATTATATTTCCACACAAAGCCAAAGTAATGATCGTGTGAAAAAATTAGGTTTAGACAAGCCATCAGAGGATGCTTCTTATATTTTAAACATAAGGAAATTGTCCATACCTAATATTAAGCATGATACAACAAATACTGATAGCGGCATAAACAGAAATAACTCCATAAAGGAGTTCGACAAAGGGGCAATCATAGTGTTAAAAAGTGATACGCCTTTAAATGGGATGAAAGTTTGGGATGTATTGCAAAGTGTGGGCTTGCGATGGGGAGATGGAGACCTGTTTCATTGGGAGAACCCCAGCCGGGATTATGGAGATGATCAATTGTTTAGCGTTTGGACAACTACCGACCCCGGCTATTTTCTTCCTGAAAGTATTAAAGCAGGAGAAATGAATCCCGATAACCTAATTTTTGGTTTTTCCATACCAAGGGATGCAGATCCTGAAAATGTTTTTGAAGCAATGGTCAAAGCTATAAAATATTGCCAAAAACGTCTAGGTGGAAAAATTTTGGATCAAAATGGTCAACCCTTTGATGAGGCAAGTGAAAGAAAAGCGGTGTTATCTATTATTAAAAAGATGAATGATAAAGGAATAAAGCCTGGTTCAGATAAAGCCTTGATGATGTACTAGTTAAGATAAGTATTCTAATAACTGTCACTCGATCCGCCGCCTCCAAAATCTCCTCCGCCAAACCGGCTTGCCTCCTGGTTTGGAGCAGCTGGTACCTTTGCAAATGTTTCGGCAACTATCAATGATTCCACTTTTAAATGATCCAGCATTTGTTCGGTCTCAGGTTCAGCATAAGTGAAGTCATGTTTTGGCGTTTTTAAATATCGCATTACTGCATAAGCAATTGCTAAGATCAATGCTCCACCAATAGCCAGGCCCACATCCAGGGGTAACACATGATAATAATAACGGAAAGTAGCTATTGCAACGGCAATCAGCACCAAGCCTAACCGCAATAGGATCGTATCCTTTTTAAATATACCCCAACCCAAATATGCAAACGGAACAAGCATTGTCCACGACCAGAAAAATGCACCGAACGGTACAGGCTTTGGTGCCAGACCATTGCTATCGCCGCCAAGCGTTTGCGCGATATAATAATTACCGGCTGCATATAATCCCAGCAGAAAAAAAAGTTGGGCTACAATTAAACAATTGTGATAATCGATAAGCTTCTTCTGCCTGTTGAACTTCTCAGAAAACCAATATAATCCGCCTGATACCAACATGATCACAAATGGTATGGTCATCATACCTGCAGGTATGAATTTGGTCCACCCAAAATATATGAAGGCAAGTAAAGAGGCACTACATAACGCCGCCATCAGCATATCCGCAAAACGGATGCTGAAATACAAAGTCAAAATAAAAATTGCTGTTGAAACGGGCACATAATAAACAACATTGTAATGTGAGAAAAGCATGCAGACAGCTACACCCGACAAAAGCGCCGAAATAAACAACAAAGCGTCATCTACGCCCGACCGGTAGTGATGCTTTGAATTGACAATTACTTCCAGGGCGATGTAACTCAATATCCCAAGGAAAAATACCCAGCCCGCTGTGTCAAAAAGATCCGAAGCAGAAGCGAACAGCAAGCTTATTATTCCCTCGGTGAAAGTTATCACGATGATTGTCAGAATAAACAATCCCGCGCGCGCAAACAGGCCGGGGGTATAAAATCCCACAGGATATTTATCCTTAATATTTTTAAATTCCTCAGCAGTAATAAAGCCTCTGTCCAGACTTACCTTTACATCATGCTGCACGCGCAGATTATTTAACCAAATCTTGTTATAGGCAATCATGATGCTTTTAATTTTTTATTCAGGTTAATTAATAGGAATATAAGGCCGATGGCCGATCCGATAAAATAGAGCATAGCTAAATAAAGCGCACCTTCATCCTCGGCTAACATCATAAGCCGCACCACCAGGCTACTTACGGCAACATAGCTATACAGCACCACCAACAGCAGGAAATAAAATGAATGATTTTTGAATGCATCGCGAAAGATGATCCATGCGATAGCAAATAGGGCCAGCATCCACAGCATCGCAAACGGCGAATTATAGAAATGAAAGTACCCGGCGAGTAATGATATAAAAGTTACATGTACACCATAATGCTGGTAACTGAACTTGAAATGTTTTTTGAAGTTCAATCGTTGAGTGAGATAAGCACCCGTCAATAATATAATGCCCAAAACCAGGTAGGTATAAATAATAGTTTGGCTATCGAAGTCGCTATTTAATAATAATGCTTTAGGAGTAACCGAAACACCCATCCACACGGCGAGGTTAGCAATAGCCATATTGAGTATACCCAGGTGATCAAAATAATAGGCTGTAAAAAACAAAGCCAGCATCGGTATCAACGTGGCCAGGTTATAATTTGTGCCGAACACTTTGTACTCATATTGCAGGTAGCCTATGAAGGTTAGAAAGCTGATGCTCCCCAATAATAAAATGTAATCAAAGGAAGTGTTAGGCGATTTCACCTTTCCGGAACTAAACGGCAGAGCTGTTTTAAAACAGTACACAAAACAGCCGATACAGATCAACGCGATCAGCGCCAGAACAACTTTATGACCTATCGTGTCGATGTTTTCATAGATCAATATCCCAAGCCCGGTTGTCAGCAATAAAACGCCCAGGTAAAGCAACGTTTTTACTTCCCAGTGGACGGAGAACAGGTCCCGCTTTTGCTTGATTTTTTCGAATGATTCATCACTGATCAAACCATCGGCGTGAAGATTTTCATACAGGTGATCCATAAGGGCTAAGGTTGTTTACCCAAGTATACTAAAGATTATCGGTTAATCCATGCTTGTGCAGCTTTTCTATCACATGAATGTTACAGGCAGACTTTTTAAAATTTTTATAAAAGTTAGGTAATCCTAAAATTTTGCTTGATATTAGTTTCGCTTTCTCTTAGCCTAAATTAAACTTCATGAAACGCAGCTATTACATCGTGGCATTGATCATGCTCACGTTTTTTGTTATATCATTTCTGACCAACATCATCGGTCCGTTATCACCCGAATTTATCCACGATTTTAAGCTAAGCGACCTATTGGCAGGTGCGCTTCCCTTTGCATTTTTCATAGCATACGGTGTAATGTCTATCCCATCAAGTATGCTGGTTCAGAAGTATAATGAGAAAACCATTATGGTGGCCGCTTTCATCGTCGCCTTTTTAGGCTCATTATTACTGGCAGCTGTACCGAATTACCTGACAGCCATGTTCTCCCTCTTCCTCATCGGTTGCGGCATGGCCATGCTGCAAGTGGTGATCAACCCATTACTTAGGACAGCTGGCGGTGCGGAGAATTATGCATTTACTTCGGTGTTAGCGCAACTGATATTTGGCGGCGCTTCCTTTGTTAGTCCGCTGGTATACTCTTACATGGTGGCGCACTTAAATGCTGGAGATCATTCCGGCGTGTTTTCCATTCTGCAGCCGTTGGTTCCGCAAGGACTTACATGGATATCGCTTTATTGGCTTTTTACAGTCATCTGCCTGTTGATGTTTGTCATTTTGTTGCTTTCCAAATTCCCGAAAGTGGAACTGCAAAGTGATGAAAAAGCCGGCCCATGGGAAAGCCATGTGAAGCTTTTCAAAAAACCGGTAGTGATCGCCTACTTCATCGCACTGTTTTGTTATGTAGGAACCGAGCAGGGAGTATCCTACTGGATGTCGCAGTTCCTTTTTGAATATCATAAGTTCGATCCGCAAACTACCGGTGCAACAGCAGTAGCCTATTTCTGGGGACTGATGACCGCAGGGGGCATACTTGGATTGTTGCTGTTAAAACTAATAGACAGCCGCAAATTGTTGATCTTGTTTAGCATACCGGCAATTATCTTCTTTACATTGGGGTTGTTTGGCAGTGCACAGGTTTCGCTGTACTCATTCTCTATCGTAGGTTTCTTCATGTCAGTAATGTACCCTATCATATTCTCGCTGGCACTGAGTTCGGTTAGTGAAGATCATGGCTCTTTTGCTGGCATACTGGTTACCGGTATTATTGGCGGAGCAGTGGTTCAAATATTAATCGGAGCATTGGGCAATGTGATCGGTCTGCGTGGTGGCATGATGTTCCTGTACATCACTTTCGGTTATATGCTCAGCATCGGTTTCTGGGCAAAACCACTCATTACAAATCAAACTGTTTTCGACAAAAAGGATTAAAATATAAATGGATATAAAAGTTATAGGCATCGATCTTGGGGCGACCAATATTCGCGGTGCTGTTGTTATTGGGGATACTTTATTAAATATTGTTTCGGCGCGCATTCATAGTGACGGCACGGTAGAGGAAGTACTGGAAGATATTTACCAGGTGGTAGACGCTTTGATAGATGATAGCATCGTCGCCATAGGTATTGGTGTGCCAAGTGTGGTAGATGTGACTAACGGTATTGTGTATGATGTGCAGTATATCCCATCGTGGGTTGAAGTTCCTTTAAAAAGACTGATGGAGCAAAAATACCGCATCCCGGTTTTTGTAAATAATGATGCCAATTGCTTTGCCGTGGGCGAATACCATTTTGGAAAAGGGAAGGGCGTTGGCTCGGTGATCGGTTTGACGTTGGGCACTGGTTTGGGTGCAGGTGTCATCATTAACGGCAAGCTCTACGCTGGTTATAATTGCGGTGCCGGTGAGTTTGGAATGTTCAATTACCTGGATAATATATTGGAGTTTTATGCCAGCGGTTCATTCTTTCAGAATGTATATCAGCTGGACGGGGTACAGGTTTTTGAAGATGCACAAAAGGGTAATGCCCGTGCATTGGAACTTTACAGGGAGCTGGGTACACACATCGGTCATGCAATAAAAATGGTGATGTATGGCTACGACCCGCAGTTGATCATTTTAGGCGGTTCAGTTCGGCATGCGTATGATTTTTTCCAGGAGACCATGTGGCAGCAAATAAAAACTTTTGCCTTTACCAAATCGGCGGAGCGGATAAAAGTCGGGGTATCAGGATTGCAAAATAGCGGCATATTGGGTGCGGCGGCTTTGTATTATGATGCGCAATAAACCAAGTCATTCCTCATAGCGATGGGTTTCAAACCCATCGCTATGAGGAATAGAGATATTTCTTAAAATATACCTGTTATGAAAAAACTTCTCCTACTCTGCCTATTGGCATTGCTTGTAAATTACTCTTTTGCGCAAGACAATGAAACTCACCGTATGATATTGAAAGACGGTTGGCAAATGCAATCGGCAACCAAAGATGCCGCACTCGGTGCAACGGTATCTCAAACACAATTTGAGCCGAAGGGATGGTACAGTATCAGCGTACCGTCCACGATCATTGCCGGACTACTGGCTAATCATGTGTATGACTTTGACCCGTTCTTTGGGATGAATTTTGAAAAACTGAATGATCCGGCGCTGGACAAACCCTGGTGGTTCAGAAAAGAATTTGAATTGGCTGCGTCTGAAAAGGACAAAAATGTAGTGCTCAAACTGCATGGTATCAACTATAAAGCCAACGTATGGCTGAATGGTACGCTGATCGCTGACTCTACCAAAATAAAAGGACCGTTTCGCATCATCGAACTGGATGTTACGAAGCAGATCAAAAGTGGAAACAACGTACTGGCGTTGGAGATCACCCGTCCGTTCACCCCAAATAAACAGAAGGGCGATTTGGCTATAGATTATGCTGACTGGATACATTATCCACCCGATTACAATGCAGGTATAGTAAACGACGTAGAGATAAAAACCTACGATAAAGTAGGTATCCAATACCCATTGGTGACTACTCATTTTGATATGCCGTCGCTGGCTGTTGCACATTTATCAGTAGATGCTTTGGTGACCAACTACTCTAAAAATGAACAGGATGTAACCGTAAAAGGTAAGATCAATAATGATATTGCTTTCGAGAAGAAAGTACACTTAGGTCCGAACGAAATTAAAAACGTCACCTTTACACCCGCCGAATACAAGCAATTGAATGTTAAGAATCCACGTATCTGGTGGCCATGGCAGTATGGAAAACCAGAACTGAACCGTATTGAATTATCAGTTGAGCGCGGTGGTGCAGTAAGCAATTCTATAGCAGAAAACTTTGGTATCAGGGAAATGACCTCCAAACTGATCGATGAACATTCGCGGGTATTTATTGTGAACGGCAAACGCATTATGATACGCGGGGCGGCATGGTCGCCGGATATATTTCAGCGTAGATCAAAGGAGCGACAAGAGCAGGAGATTCGCCTGTATCGTGATATGAACATGAATATCGTTCGTTCCGAAGGGAAGATGGAGGACGACCACTTTTATTCGATGTGCGATAAATATGGCATGCTGGTAATGACCGGCTGGATGTGTTGCGGCGCATGGCAATATCCCGAAAACTGGGACGCCGCTAAAAGGCAGGTCGCGATGGCATCGGACAGTAGCGTAATGTACTGGCTGCGCAACAAACCAAGTTTGATGGTTTGGCTGAACGGCAGCGATATGCCGCCGAGCGACACCACCGTTGAGCGCGATTACCTGAAAATAGAAAAAGCGTTAAAATGGCCTAACCCAACCATATCTACAGCCAATGAAGGCAAATCGAAAGTTTCCGGATTTAGCGGTGTAAAAATGGCCGGTCCGTATGAGTGGGTACCGCCAATCTACTGGGAAACCGACTCCACTAACAAATATGGCGGCGCTACCTGGAGCTTTGCAACAGAAATATCTCCCGGCCCATCGATTCCGCCTTATGAAAGTTTGATCAAATTTATTCCGAAAGACTCGTTATTATCCACTAGTGCCGATTGGAATTACCATTGTGGCACCATGACCTTCGGCAATACCAAAGTATTCAATGCAGCGCTAATAGGCAGGTACGGAAATCCGGCCAACATCAAACAATATATTGCCGAAGCCCAGGCACAAAACTATGAAGCACATCGTGCCATGATGGAAGGGTACGGTTTGCGTAAATATCATACCGCAACCGGCGTGGTGCAATGGATGGGCAGCAACCCATGGCCGGGACTGATCTGGCATACCTATGATTATTACCTGTATCCGGCAGGCACGTACTTCGGCATGAAAAAATCGATGGAACCGCTGCATATTATGTATTCGTATGCTTCGAATTCAGTGAATTTGATCAACTCGTGGAACAAACCATTCAGCGGATTGAAGGCTCAGGCAACTATTTATAACCTGGACGGAACAAAAAAATATTCTAACACAGTTGCCACCACCGTTGGTGCCGATGGTGTGCAGAAATGCTTTGCTTTGCCTGCTATTACTGGTCTATCTACTACCTATTTCCTGAAGTTAGAATTAAAGGATGCTGCGGGAAAAGTAAAGGATATCAACTGGTATTGGTTATCCACCAAACCGGATGTGCTGAACTGGAAGAAATCCAAATGGTACACAACCCCTCAAACCGCCTATACAGACTTTTCAGCTCTGCAAAATATTGGCAAAACGGCATTGAAAGTTTCTTATCAGACTTCCAAAGGATCTGATAGTACCGGGCATACTGTTACCATTACCAATACCGGTAAAACAGTGGCCTTCCAGGTGCATCTGCGTGCATTGAAGGGCAAAGATGGCGATGACATACTACCGGTGATATTCAGCGACAATTACCTGGAATTGGCCCCGGGCGAAACAAGGGTGATCCACTGTAAATATGCTGAAAAAGATGCCGCACATGCTGAGCCTTATTTCTTGACCTCGGCCTGGAATATCGATATGGAGGCAAGTAAAACAGAGAAAGAATCGGGTTTTGGAGAGGAGTGGGTTAAATAACAGAGCCAAAAGCTATTGTTTGACGAAAAATGCACTATCGGCGAAAGCTCATAGTGCATTTTTTTGAGGCCCATTATCAAAGCTTTTGCGCTTTTCGGAATAAATGGCTAACATTAGGTTTATATTTTTAAATAGACTTCGTAAAAGTTCCTAAATGAAGAAAACTCTACATTTACTACTGTTGCTTTTAACCATTGGACTTTGTTCCATATTACCCCACGTAGCTTTCGCACAGGATCATTTATTGAAAGGTATTGTTAAGGATAGCGATGGCATACCACTGCCGGGTGTCTCCATATTGATAAAAGGTACAAACCAAGGGGCGGCTACTGCAAACGACGGTACTTTTTCACTTAGATTGAACGGGGCCGGAAATGTGCTGCTGGTTTCTTCTGCAGGGTATGAGAAAAAGAGTGTGGAGATCAAGGGAGAAAGCAACATCGTGATCGTGCTGATTGACGTGAAGGCTGAATTAAAGGAGGTAGTAGTGGTAGGTTACGGTACGCAGAAGAGAAGCGAAGTGACCGGAGCGATATCTTCTATCAAAAATAAAGATTTTAAAGATCAGCCAGTATCTAATCTTGCGGCAAGTATAGAAGGTAAGCTATCAGGTATCAACGTAACACAACCATCCGGTACGCCGGGCGCAGGTTTACTGGTCAGCATTCGCGGGGCTCAAAATCCTTTATATGTGGTTGATGGTGTGCCGATGGAAAGTGAAAGCAATTCGTCATTGGGAACGTCCTATGACCTGTCGGGGCAATCTGTCGGAAGCGGCCAGAATATCAGCTCTATATCCGATATCAATCCTGATGATATTGAATCTATTGAAGTATTGAAAGATGCCTCTAAAGCCATTTATGGTTCTCGCGCGGCAAATGGGGTTGTGCTAATCACAACAAAAAGAGGTAAGGCCGGAAAAACGGCTTTTGATTTTAATGTAAACTACGGCGCCCAATCGATAGCGAAAAAGATTCCTTTCCTGAATTCGCAACAGTTTTATAACCTGACTAATACCGCTATCAAAAACGATGTGTGGGTTTATAATAATGATATAGCTACCAATAATCCCAATCCGCATTTCTCATTATCAGATATGCAAAGTGTAGGTATCATGGATGATGACGGCAACCCCATACCTAATCCTGCTGCGCCATATTATGACCTGGCAAGTGGTATTAATACCAATTGGGAGAACCAAATATTCAGGACTGCACCGGTTGCCAGCTATGAGCTATCAGCGCGTGGTGGTGACGAGAAAACGAAGTTTTATATCGGCGGAGGCTATTTTGACCAGGACGGCATTATCATTAATAACTATTACAAACGCTATAATTTCCGCACCAATATTGATAACCAGGCGACGGACAGGATCAGCTTCGGAACCAATATCAGCGCGTCCCATTCGGATAATAAACGGAGCTTTAATGATAATACCTATACCGGCGTTGTAACCAACACATTGGGTGCATCGCCCCTGATGCCCGTATATTCATCACCGGGTGTATACGCTGATTTCAACAACTACCAGGCTTACTGGCTATCCGATAACCCGGTAAAATCGGCCAAAGAAATTAATGCACATACGTATACCGACCGCTTTATTGGATCAGTTTATGGCGAGTATAAGATCACTAAAGATTTGAAATTCAGGAGTACCTGGTCCATCGATTATGATAATGTAAACGACAATCAATACTTTTCGCCCTTGACCTTTGATGCACAAACCGATGGCGGTAAACTACTGCTCGGCGAAAACAAGCATTCTACCTGGCTGAATGAGAATATGTTTACTTATCAGCATTCGTTTGGTAAAAACCATATGAACCTGTTGGGCGGATTTTCGCAACAGCAAACCGAGATACAGCAGCAAGCCACAAAAGGGATAGGCTTCCCGCAAACAGGCGGGGTGCAGAATATCAATAATGCAGCATTGTCGACCAATATACCGGTGCTTTATCCGAAGATATATACAGCTCTTAACTCCTTCATCTCGCGGGTAAATTATGATTACGACAACAAGTATTTACTTGCCCTTATTATGCGCGCAGATGGCTCGTCCAAGTTTGAGCAGGGTCACCGATGGGGTTACTTCCCTTCCGTGTCTGTTGGGTGGAACATGTCCAGCGAAAGCTTTTTAGCGAATAACAAATTCATCGATGCACTAAAACTCCGCGCTAGTTATGGTACATCAGGCCAGCAGGATAATGTGCCCGATTATTTGAACTATGCTTACTGGGGTTCTGCCAAATACAATGGAAGTTCAGGCTTTGTGCCGATCAACCTGCTATCGTCAAGCCCGCTAACCTGGCAGGTGAATACCATATTCAATGTGGGTGCTGACTTTGAATTATTTCATCATTTCCTTAGTGGATCGGTAGAATACTTTATCTCCAATCAAACCAAATTGTTAAACCCGGCACAAGTGGAAGGTACAACAGGGTTCCAAACCGTTTATGCCAACTCAGGAAAAATTCAGGATAGTGGTTTGGAAATTCAGTTGACTACCAACAACATCAAAACAGATAAATTCAGCTGGACAAGCTCATTTAATATTTCCTTCCTGAAAAATGTTGTTAAGTCGCTTTCGGTCGATAACCAATTAGTGAGTTCTTATACTGATCAATCGCCCACTAATATTTTAAAAGTAGGGAAGCCGGTCGGTGAGTTTGTCGGTGTCCGCTTTGCCGGGGTTGATCCTGCCAATGGCGATGCCTTATATTATGCAGCTGACGGTACCAAGGAACGCGCCGACCAGGTAAACTTCACCCGTGATCAAACCACTATCGGTAGTCCGCGACCAAAGTTCTTCGGTGGCTTTACCAATAATTTTAAATACAAGCATTTCGACCTGCTGATCGCCACACAATTCTCTTACGGTAACAAAGTATTCAACCTGATCAGAACCACTTACGAAAGTTTAGGCTGGAGCAGTGCTTCGACGCCTGCCGGAGCTTACCTGGGCGGAGTGTATGCTAATAACGATACCCGGGTGCTGAACGCCTGGTCGCACCCCGGACAGGTAACCAATATCCCACGGCCATCATTTTTATTGCAAAACTATTTCCCTAACTCGGATGAGTTTTTAGAGAATGGCTCATTTCTGAAAATTCGAACCGTTAACATCGGATATACGATAGACAAGCCCAAATACTTTAGCAGTGTGCGGATATATGTTCAGGCGGAAAATCTCCTGACCGTAACCAAATACATCGGTTTCGATCCGGAAGTGAGTTCGACGGGTGGTGGCAACGATTCTACGGCGGGGATAGATTTTGCGGCATACCCGCCTGCCCGGACATTAAGCATAGGTGTTGATCTGAAATTTTAAAAGCAGGAAAATGAAAAGAATTAAAAATATAGCAGCTTTTGGTTTCATCCTTGCGTCGGTGGTGCTGATCAGCAGTTGCGCCAAGCTGAACCAAGTTTCGCCTACAGCTGTGCAGAATACCCAGCTTTTTAAAGATTCTATCGGCTTATCTGAAGCAGTTACCGGGATGTACAGTACATTGGAAGCCCCCGAATATTATGGCGGATATTACCCTATGTTTGCCGATTTGAACAGCGACAATGGAGTAGCAGGCGGGTATAACAACACCTCGTTAAATGAATTTGGGTTGTATAGCGTTACATCCTCCAATATCTTCATTCAAAACACTTACGTTGCCATTTACAAAACCATCGCGACAGCAAATGCAATTATAGCCGGAGAAAGCACGGTAAAAGGAGCCTCAACCGCTTACTTGAATGATATAAAAGGACAAGCGCTTACTTTAAGAGCGATGGCGCATTTTGATGTGTTACGGGCGTTCGGTTACCATTGGGATACAAACTCGCCTTATGGCATATCGGTGGTTACTACGGTTCAATCAGCTAATAGTATTGTGCCGCGAAGTACAGTGGCTGCTACCTATTCCGCCATCATTGCAGACCTGACCGAAGCGGCGACATTATTAGACGGCTTGACTGATCGCGATCCTAATTACGTGAATCCGGCCGTAGTAAACGCTTTGCTGGCACGGGTATACCTTTATGAAAAAGATTATACCAATGCTGCCAAATATGCATCGCTGGTTATTAATGATGGTGCATACCAATTGGTAGATGCCAGTCAATATGTGTCGATGTATAGTAATGGTGCAAAGAATTCAACTGAATTCATCTTCCAGTTACCTTTTGATTTTCAAAACCAGAGCCAATATTACGCTACTACTTATGGACGACCAGATGCTGCATCGACAGAAGTATTATTTATTGCGAATTCCGACATGCAGTCATTTTTCGAAAACAGGAGCGGAGATGTTCGCTATAACCTGGTGGATACCGCCAATGAAAACGGTTACCTGCGTACGCTTAAATACAGTAGCGATGGCAAGTATAAAGACAATTCGGCCCTGCTGATCCGTATTTCGGAAATGTACCTGATCAGGGCAGAAGCTTTAGGTAGAGTACAAGGATTAGCAGATCTGAACACCATTAGAACAAATCGGGGACTAAACGCTTTGACACTAGCCGATGTGCCCGATAATGCCGCCTACGCACAAGCCGTTGCCGACGAAGACCGGGCTGAATTCAATTTCGAGGGGCACCGGTATTTTGATTTGGCACGCACAGGACAGTTCGTCAATGTATTGCAGCCATTAACCAGTATCAGTATTTCCACAGCTAATTCATGTTTTCCGATACCATTGAGGGAGATCAATGCGTCTAATGGGGCTGTCGTGCAAAATCCAGGATATTGATTTTAATGAATAAGTTAGTGAATTGACCGTGAGTTGAGGCTGGCCTGATGAAGTATTTTCGTAGCTTTATGAAGGCTTGTTCACCAATAATATGATGTTACAAAAGGTTTTATCATACCAGATAGCGGATAGTGTCGATATCAAGGCATTCAAATCAGCTTTTAAGGCCGACCTGCATTATAGCGATGCCGACGAACTATTCTATAAAACCGGGTTCAACGAGTTTATCTATGTTTTCAAATACGGTGTGGTATGTTTCCTGAACTATGATGCCATCAGGATCAGCGAGTTTTTAAGGTTAATCTCTTCTTACTGTAAAAACGCGTTCGACAAAAGCCTGACGGAAGAATTTGAGATACATACCAACGCCGGAAAAAATAAGATCGGCTTTAATTCGATCGAGATCGCCGGAGCGGATATTGAGGTGATACGATTGGTTATGCTGACCGTTTCTCAATCAGTTGCATTGGATTACTACGAGGAGCAGACAACTAAACTGATCGAAGAAACTAACCATCATACCCAAATGCTGGAGGCAAAGGGACGCCTCAATATATCGGGTACTAACCTTAAAAAATATATCGGTAAAAGCCTGGTCCTGAAAAACCGTATTGCCGAGAATCTGTACATTTTCGATTCGCCGCCCGAAACATGGGATGATGAAAACCTGAATAAAATATATAACGACCTGAGGCGCACTTTCGATCTCCAGGAACGTTTTCGCGACATACAGGAAGGTTTGAGCATCGTAAAAGACAACCTGGAGCTTTTCCGCGACCTGCTGCAATACCGCAATAGCTATCGCCTTGAATTAATTGTTATCATCCTCATCCTGGTAGAGGTGCTCAACCTTTTGGCGCAGAAAATATTTAGCTGAAGCTGATTTATCTTCACAATTCCGCAAATCTATACTCCCCACAGCTAGGCTCATACTTATTTCAGGTACGGTTTATTAATCATTGATTCATAATAACCTATCCCCGCTTTTTATCGTACAAGTAAGTCTTTACCAGTACGCGTTTTCGCATTTATGAATATTAGAATATCGTTACTCCTTTTTCTCGTTGTTTTATGTAAAGCATCTTTCGCCCAGACATCAGACGAACTATTCCAACAGGCACGCAAAGCTGCCTTTGACGAGAAAAATTATCCCAAAGCAATAGGTCTCAGCAAACAGGCTTTAACAAAAAGTCCTGATTACTCGGATATCCGCGTTTTTTTAGGCCGTGTATATACCTGGTCGGACAAAACGGATAGTGCAAGAGCTGAATTTAACAAGGTGTTGAGCAAACATCCTGATAATGAGGATGCATCTTTTGCTTATGGCAGCCTGGAGTACTGGAATAATAATTCAAATGGCGCGCTGGGTATTGTAAGCAGCGGACTGAAATATCATCCTGCATCTAAAGACCTGCTGTTGCTGAAAGCAAAAGTATTGAACGATCTGAAACGCTACCCTGAAGCAGGAGGCACTCTGGATACGTTGATAAAAGCTGATCCCGGAAATTCTGACGCACGCGCATTGGCTGACAGAATTAAGGATAACACATCAAAAAATAAGGTAGGCATAACTTACGATTACATCCATTTTGATAAACAATTCAGTGATCCGTGGCAATTGGCTAGTTTGGAATATGCAAGGCAGACTGATATGGGTTCGATCATTGGTTACCTGAATTATGCTAATCGTTTTAACTCCAACGGTTTGCAATACGAGGTCGACGCTTATCCACACATATCAAAAACTTTCTATGCCTACATGAGTGGGGCTTATTCAAATAATGTAGGTATATTCCCGAAAACAAGAGCAGGCTTTTCGCTTTATGCCAACTTACCTGCCAGCTTTGAAGCTGAAGCCGGTTTCAGGTACCTGCATTTTACAGGAGATACCTGGATATACACTGCTTCAATCGGTAAATATTATAAAAGCTTCTGGTTCAACTTCCGTACTTATTTAACGCCGTCTAACAGCTCGATCTCACAGTCGTATTCTATCAAAGCGAGATATTACACTGGTGGGGCAGATGACTATATCTCCTTAGGAATTGGTACCGGTATTTCGCCGGACGATCCGCGCAATATCATCTTGTTGAACAATGGTCAGAATTATAAGCTACGCTCAAATAATATCACGGCTGCGTACTACCGTTCGTTCAAAAAGCTCGACATTATATTTTTTACAGCGAGCTTAGACCACCAGGAATATCAGTTCCAAACATGGGGTAATCAGTTGGATTTGGGCATAGGCTATCAAAGAAGATTTTAAGTTAGATGAGGAAGAGAAGATTTCTGCAATGGATCATACCTGCACTCATTATTTTCCCGATAGTGATGTGGCTTGGCTGGTTTTTTACACCGAAGAAAAAGCTGGTTGTTGCTATAGTTGATAAAACAGTACTCAATACAGATGCCCAGGAACACACTTCGCTTTGGTGGATATTGAACCATAACCGGTTTACCAAAACAGCTACGCAATCGTACAAAAACAGTCGCGACTATTTTGGATTCTTCCCAAAGGACGACGAGAAATTCAAGCTGAAAGGCTTGGAAAGATTTTCTTCAGAACAATTAAAGCAGCTTAGTAACGATGCCGACCTGGCCTATTTTACCGATACCTACGGCATTTACCGCAACGAATGGTATAGCAAAAAGCAAAGTACTGAACGCTCTAACCTGATCTATGGCGGAATGAGTAACCAGGACATCGAGTTTTTGCAGGATATGAAAGATAAGCATAAGCTTATTATCACCGAGTTTAACACCATCGGTTCGCCAACCAATGCGGACAACCGCAATAAGTTTGAGAAGATGTTCGGCATGCATTGGACAGGTTGGACGGCACGCTACTTTGATACTTTCGATACGTTAAGAAATAAAGAACTGCCCCGCTGGCTTATCAACAACTATAAAAAGCAGCATGGGCAAAAATGGCCATTCCACAAGGCAGGCCTGGCTTTTGTGAGCAATGACGACCAGGTCGTTGTACTCGAGGATAGTACTCATTTGAAAGATCCTGTACCCCATATCATCTCTTTTGGTTACGGCCAAAAAACATTGGGGCTGCCTGAAAAGATGAAATATCCGTTCTGGTTTGATATTATTACGCCTTCGTTGTCTATCAATCATGCGGTATCAAGATTCGATATCAGCCTGAATGCTGCCGGTACGGCCGAATTGAAAAAATATAATATTCCTACCACGTTCCCTGCTATTATTATGCACAAGGACAAAGATTACCAGTTCTATTATTTCTCGGGTGATTTTTGCGATAACCCTATCGGGATGGGAACTTCCTATTTTAAAGGCATCAACATGTTCAGGTGGATGTTCTATAACTCCGACGACCCGGATGAACGCAAAAGCTTTTTCTGGACATTCTATCGCCCGATGATCACTACTATTCTGAAGGAACAGGTGATTGCAAAGAAATAGACCTATATACTCTTTGTGTACTTTGTGATTTCTTTTAGTGTTGTTTGGTAAAATTAGCCGCAGAGGGGAGCGAGTGAATTGTTCTTTTAAAATATAGTTGATATATCAACTATATTTTCTACCTTTGCCTCATGAATCAGAAGAATACCCGTTTGTCTCCTCCTGTGATGATCGCCAGTATTGGTGCCTTGTATCATAAAATACACAGGCAATGCGATAAAATTTTTAGGGAGAACGGATTTCCACTGGAAATGGATCAGATACCTGTTCTCATGCGGCTGTATTACTCAGGAGCAGCGTCACAGCAGGAAATAGGTTCAGGACTTGGGCGAGATAAAGCATCTGTTAACAGAACTATAGCGCTGCTTGCTAAAAAAAAATTTGCAAGGGTGTTAAAGGACGCAACCGACAAACGGAAAACTTCTGTTGAACTGACAGAAACCGGAAACAAGCTGGCCGCGCAGGCTCATACACTACTTGAAAACTTTAACGAATCATTAGCCGCAACACTTACCGAAGATGAAAGAACTCAATTTAACAGCTTAGCATTTAGACTGACAGACGCGATTACATCCCTGTAATCCAGGAATTTTCAACCTTAACGATTAAAAAATGAAAAGAATAATGTTCTTAACGGGCATGCTATTGCCTATTTTTTGCTACTCCCAGGGTGTTGACAGCACCGCCCGTTCAAAATTTGTTACCACATCGCCCCGTTTAGGAGGCATCACTGTTACTGACATCGTTGCTCCTGTAAATGCAAACGGAAGTAATTTCACCATGCAGCGCCCTATAGTTGACATCGGTATTTCGGTATACAAGAATTTTTCAACCGGTCATACCGTGCTTGTAAAAACGGGTATCCGTTACGAGGGGCTCTTTCTTTCAAATGAAAAAGAAATTGGCAGCGATAACTTTCAGTCGCTCACTGTTCCTTTGCTGGTGAGCTATTCGCTTTCACGCACCACTAATATTTCCTTTATCGGTTTGGCAACTGTGGGGTCTGATTTTAAGCGGAATATTGACGCTTCAGATATCCTTTATGTAGCCGGTGTCCGGATCGGCTTTAATCCCAGCAAGTCTTTCAGGTATGGCGTTACACTTACCTACGTTAGCAATTATTCGGGTAAATTCCTTCTACCGTTACCCGACATCGACTGGACAATCAGTAACAAATGGAGCCTGACCGGGGTGATACCAGCCAGGGGCTCTTTAAAATATAAATTGTCAGAAGCACAATCGTTTGGAATTACCGCTTCATTTGACGGAAGCATGTACCGCCTGAACGACGACGCACAAAACCAATACATTCATCTACGGCAGAACAGCGGTGGGGTGATTTATGAGCTTAAACTTGGTCAACGGTGGAAGTTAAACCTGATTGCAGGACATACCTTTATGCAGCGCCTTGAAACATTTAACCTGGATCAAAAAGTATCATTCGATGGGTTTACCAAATTGAACGATCGCATATCCAATATCTCTTATCGCCAAAACTCATTTATATACCAGGGCGGTATTAGTTACCAATTCTAATTGAAACACAACAAAAAAGGTGACCTTATCCAGGTCACCTTTTCGTTTTTATTGAGTTTTTAATTATTGATGCTTAACAGGATTGTAATGCTGATGAATAGAATCAGGTATGATCCAATTGCCGGTTACGATCTGTTCATTCTTTTTCTTGAACTGATCGAATGCATTTTTAAGCTGACTTGCTTTTGCATCGTCCTGTATCGGATCTTCACCAAGTTCTGCATTCAGTTTAAACAGGTTGTCGCCGTTCAGGTGGTAATCACCCATAATGAAGTCGATCATGTCTGTCTTGGTCTGCAACAGTGGATAATTATGGATATTCTCGAAATTACGGTTGGTATCCAAACCTTGTCCCATCCAGCTTACGAGCGATGGGCCTTTGATCTTATAATTATGCTGCAAGTACGACATTAAGCTCGGGCTTATATCAAAATGTGTAGAAACCGAAGCCATCTGTGCAGTGCGTTTAAGCATCGGCGAGTAAACGATCAGCGGCACATGGTAACGGTCGATTTTATCGCTCATCGGTATCTCAGGCATACGGTGGTCGCCGGTGATCAGGAATATCGTGTTGTTGTAGTCAGCGCGTTTGCTGTATGCATTGAAGAATCCGCGAAGCGCGTCATCCAGGTACAGAATACTTGCATATTGCAATTTGTAATTGCGGCACTCGTTCTTTTTAGTCTCATCATAACCCAGTTCGGTCAGGCGTTTTTCAAATCTTGCCAGGTATTTATCTTCCTCGTTTATCGCGAATGGGCTATGTGTTGATACTGTCAGCACAACGCTCAATTGCGGTGCTGTTGCCTTTTCATCGCGGGTAACGAGGTAATGCCTGAATAACTCTTTATCGTTATATCCCCAAGAAAAGCCGTTAGGTGCTGGTAGTTTTGTATATCCTGCCGGGAACGATTTGCCATCGTTTAGCTCATCAATTGAGTTTTTATTCAGGAAGGTTGACATATTATCAAAGCTTGCATCACCACCATAATAGAACGAGGTATGATAGCCATTATATTTTAATAGGCTCAGCAGAGATACGTGCGAAGGCATGTTATCACCCAATGCCAGAAAACCATTTTTAGCAAATGGCAATGAACCCAGCACTGAAGGCAGAACTGCAAACGTACGGCCACCTTCGCTCAGGAAGTTCTTCCAGTAAAGGCTTTTTCCGGACAATGAATCAATAAATGGCGTAAAGTTGCCTAGGTAAGCGCCTTCATTGGTAAACGCGCGACCCAATCCCTCAACCAGGATGATCACAATATTCGGAGGTGTTGTATTACCCTTTATAAACGGACTCAGCACGTCCGGCGAAGCATCGCTGTGTAAAAATGGATAATGCGTTGGATCGGTGTATTTAAATGAAGCTATTTTGCTGGTCGCACCGTTATCATAGTCATTAATATAGCTATCAGCATAAATATCAAGCTCGTTTTTTGATGGGAAGAAATGCTTGTAGGATTCACCCCAGAAATGGTCTGATTTATTGATGACCAGGTTGTTGGCATAATCTGATTTGAAGTTTCCCGGATGTATCATGGCCTGGCCGTCTGTCACAAATAAAAGGAGGGACAATACGGGCAGGGCGATCACCACAAACCGGTTTATTCTCAACCTGGCCGGCAGCATCCACAATGCCGTAATAGTACCGCCGATCACCACAATAAAACCAATTATCTGGAAGAAGCTTACGCCCCCTGCAGCACCCACAGTTTGCTTAATGTCGGCCATTGAATAGCTGTATAAGTCGGCGCCAAGCGGCACCATAGCTGTAGTAAAGTACGAGGTAAGACTTAGCTGTACGATCGCCATAAAGACAATGAACACGCAATAAGTTATGCGTGCAAATTTTGCTGATATGAGGTGAAGCACCACATACACCAGGAAAAAGTAGATCAGTCCTTTGCACCAAAAAACCAGGTCGTTCAGGAAAGACCAGCCTAACACAGCGGCTACATTTCTTGGCAGCTCATGAGCGATGCCGTTATAGATCACCTCGAAGATGCTGAGCAAAAAGATGATCATCAGCCATATAACAGAAAGCTGTGCGAACGACAACGCCGCAGGTACGATCCTCTTCGACAGTTTTTCTTTTTTCTTCTTTTTATTTTCCATTACTCAAATACTATGACGATTTTTTCGCTGTAGCCAAACCCGTTCTTGTCATTTCGCCCCAGGAGTTACGTTTTCTTAATAAATCTATATTGCCGCGTATGGCAGACCAAACCACAAATGGGTGGAACACAAATGGTTCCAATATGGCCACACCTACCAGGCGTAAAATATCTTTCCGGCCACGGTATTGATTGTAAGTAAGCACTTCCATCATGATGGCGAAAATGGAGTAGAGTATACCCATGCATAAAACGCCTACCAGGATCAGAACCGCCGACCAGTTAACCGCATAAGTGAAGCAATAGATGATCATGCCGATAGTGCCTAAGAATTCGATGATCGGGGCCATGAATTCGAAGAATAACCAGTAAGGATAGCTTAACATCCCCAGGACACCATAACGTGGATTGAAAAACATCACTTTATGCGTACGCAGGGTTTCTATAGTTCCACGGGTCCAGCGATTACGTTGACGGCCGAGAATTTTGAAGGTAGTTGGCGCTTCGGTCCAGCATAAAGGGTCGGGAATGAATGCCACTTTATATGGCTCGTCCAATTCTTCCATGTAGCGACGCATTCGCACCACAAGTTCCATGTCTTCACCTACTGTCTCAGTGCTATAGCCACCGCAATTGATCACAATTTCACGATCGAATGCGCCAAAAGCCCCTGAAATAAGTAGCAGGCCATTCAGCTTGGTCCAGGCCATACGGCTTAACAGGAAAGCACGGATATATTCAAGCGTTTGTATTCTTGGCAGGAATTGTTTTGGCAGATGTACTTTCACCAATCGGCCGCCCTCAATTTCGCATCCATTAGCAATACGTACCACACCGCCTGCTGCAATTACACGCTGGTTGGTACTTTCAAGAAATGGCTTAGCCAGCTTTAGAAGCGAGTCCTGCTCCAGTACGCAGTCCACATCGATACAAACGAAGTAATCGTTTTTGGCAATGTTCACGCCTACATTCAAAGCGTCAGCTTTACCGCCGTTTACTTTGTCGACAACGATCAGCTTGCGATATACCGGGTTAGTGCTTTTGTAAACACCTTTAACCGGCTTGGTTTTTATTTGCTGGTTGACAAAGAAATCAACTTTATACAAGTCATAAGCTTGGATCAGCTTTTCCAGCGAATCGTCTTTACTGCCGTCATTAATGATAATAACCTCCAGGTTGTTATAATGGATTGAAAGCAAAGAGCGCACATTCTCGATGATATTTGCCCCTTCGTTGTAAGCAGGCGCCAATATGCTCATGCTTGGTGTTTCGGATGATGAGGCCAGCATGCGGTAATCTGTAAAGCTGTTTTTCCGCAAATAGGAACGCGTTTCGCTAATGGAGAACGCACCGATCAAAACATAGCATATCAAAAGTATGATGGAATACAGCAGAATGCCGTAGGTGAAAAAATGCAGTATAAATGTTTGCCAACTCATGCTGCTACCTCTCCCTTGATATGCATTACTATTTCGTTAATAGAATCGTTAGAATTTTTTGAATACTTTTCGAGGGATATCATACCGTCCTTGTTGCTCTGTACTAATGCACGCGCGGCGCGTATCTTTATTTCATCATTTTCGTGATTCAGCAGATCGAGCAAAAACTCCACATCTTTTTCTGTACCAACTGTCGCCATTACTTTGATCATGGCTAATTGGTTTTTTAAAATCTCGTTCAGGAACCTCGATATAAAATCGTCAGAAGTTTCATCAGTATAGATCTCATTAAGGCAATGAATAGCCTCATATCTTACAGTCGGATCTTCGTGATCCAGGCAGGCCACTATCTCATAATATAAGTCAAACCGTTGATAAACCCGTGCCAGCTTTAAAGTGAAAATGATAACACTGCTGTTGGTTGTTGTAAACCACGAGGTCATATCCACATTTGCCGGAGGAAGTTGCGATAGCTGCTGCAGTAATTTTATCTGATGCCAGTTTGAAATTGGAGAATTTAATGTTTCCAAAAAGTTAAGGCCTTCAAAACCATTGAATTGCACCAATGCTGATTGGGCCTCCATACGCACCAGGTCGTTTTTATCATCGGCATACGTACATATCTGCTCCACATATTCGTGAATATCCATCACGGTAAGCTCCTGTATGGCTTTTGCCCTTATATGCCATTTGCTGCTTGATAAATGGGCTAATGCATATTTGTCAAGGCCCAACTGCATATAAAGATGTTTCAGGTTATCAGCTGATATACCTGTAATGCTTCTTTTGGCCGACATGATCTCGTTAACGAGCAGTTTCCTGAAATGCTTGTTGCTCATCAGTTTTTCGGCCCGTGCGGTAACCGGGATCATGGTATCGCCTTCTAATTCATCATCGTCATAGAAAACGGCTTTGCGTATCAGCAAGTCGGATATCAGGCTCCACTTATCAAATTTTTTATCATACAGATTTTTGAAATACATGTAAGATAACATGTAAACCAAAAGACTTATGATCAATACGATGATTCCAGCGAGGACAACATTTTGCAGATGCCAGAGATGGGATACTGAAAGTAAATAAGCTTTGCCGATCAAGTTCTTAATATAAGCGGGGTAAATTATTTAACTACCGGGTTTTCAAATCTGCGTACGCGTACCGATAGCTCGTTAGGACTGAATGGTTTGGTCATATAGTCATCGGCGCCAAGCTGAAATGCTTCAAGTACCACGTTTTCCTGGCCCATTCCCGAAAGAATGATCACCGGTGTACCGATAGGATAACGTTTTTTTACGGCACTAACCACTTCAAGGCCAGATAGGTAGGGCATCATGATATCAGTAATAACCAGGTCTGGCTGGAAATCATCCAACTTTTGCACTGCCGCACGACCATCATTTGTTATCACTACATCATGTCCATCTTTTTTCAGACGGAACTCAAGCATCTTAATCATCAATTGATCATCTTCAGCTACCAGGATCTTCATATTTCAAAAAATTAAACGGTTAATAAACTGTTAAAGAATTGTTATTACCTCTGATAAAGGCGTTATCGTACTTATACGCAGTGAGATAAATATTGGTTATGCGACAAAGATTTTTTTATAATAAAAAAGGAAGTCCGGCGATGAAGAAGGCTAAATGATAATGAAGATGCTCCAAGAGGGTGAATCGGAGGCGAATTTTTTCTGAATTAAAACAATTCAGATACCCGATGGTCATTAATATATGGGTAAGAAAGAAACCATACCAAACGAGCCGGAAGAAATGCCGATCACGCCAAAGAATCCGGAGATAAAGCAACCGTCTGATCCGGGTGTTCCCTCATCCCCGCAGGAAGCGCCGGGGACACAGCCGCCTGAGATTACACCAAACCCGTCTCAAAATCCGGAGGTAAGCCCTGGCAGGGTTGGCTAATAAGGGTGGGGATAAATCAAAACTGAGCTTTGATTATATGTTTAAATGATAAGAACAGGAGAAACTATTAATTCTTTGTTACGTCAAAATTCTATTGTAAAGCTTAACATACTCCTCCACCATCTTCTCCTGCGAAAACTGCTCCATACTCCAATTTCGGCATTGCCCGCGACTGATCTTGCCGATATCCGAAACTGCCTGAATAGCCTGATCGATATTATCCGCCAAAAAGCCGGTCTTCTCATGAATGATCAGCTCACTCATCGATCCCCTGTTAAAAGCGATCACTGGTGTACCGCAAAGCATAGCTTCGGCAACACTCAGCCCAAATGGCTCGTCAAAGTTTATGGGGTGCAGTAAAGCCAGCGCATTTTGCATTAATTCATTCCTTTTCTCAGGACCCGCTTCTCCAACATAAACTATTTGATCACTTAAAAATGGCTTCACTTTTTGCTCAAAATAATTACTGTCCTGCATTATCCCTGCTATCAGCAACTTCTTTTTCGACCGGGTTGCAATTTCAATAGCCTCAGCAGTGCCTTTGTCGTGATGGATACGGCCGAAGTAAAGCAGGTAATCGCCCGGTGTATTTTTAAATCCGAAATCACTTACCCGGATGCCGTTGTAAATAGTGGCAGCGTAAGTAAGCGAGGAATTTCTATCAGAATTACTGATAGAAACATAATGCGAAGTGCTGTTATATTTTTGATAAACAGGAATGATCTTCGGCGATGAAAAGCCATGAATAGTGGTTACCATCGGGGTTTTGATCAGTCCGGAATAGGTGAGGGGTAAAAAGTCGAAGTGATTATGAATGATATCAAAATCAGCCGCCTTTTCCATCAGGTTGCTGATATGAAGGCACTCGACTACTTTGGCATCCTGCGACCGGTCCTCTTCATAACCCTGTGCGATGACCGAGTCAAGTTTGCCCCCGGTGATCGAATCTCCAGTCGCAAATAAGGTTACGTCTAATCCTTTAGCGACCAGTCCTTCAGTGATGTTACTGGCAACCTGCTCCCATGGGCCGTAATGTCTCGGAGGCGTTCGCCAGGCTGCCGGAGCCAGTATGGCAACTTTCATCTAAAAATCCTTTTTGCTATGAATGTCATTGATAAACTAACGCCGGAAAGGGTGTTAGGTTTTAAATAGCTATGTAAGGTATTTCCTGACGGTCTTGAGGCAATGGAAGATGATTGCCCGAGGACAGATTTGACGCAAACAATAAAATGATTTGTATTTATAATAATCCTCCCTATTCATGATAAAAAGATTATTTATACTTTGCGATGCAGATGATCAATAACTTTAAATCATCTTAAATTAGATGGATATACTACACTCTATGTTAGGTCCTGATCTGAGGGCTGCCGCGCTTATTATTCTGAACCTTATTGTTATAGAGAGTTTGCTTTCTGTAGATAACGCAGCAGTTCTGGCAACAATGGTACTTGATCTGCCTAAACATCAACGTCATAAAGCATTGCGATATGGCATCATTGGAGCATACGTTTTGAGGGGCGCCTGCCTGCTCCTGGCTGCGTGGCTTGTAAAGATCTGGTGGCTGAAACCTCTTGGTGGTTTGTATTTGCTATACCTGTCTTTTGATTATTTCAAAGGTAAACTGAGTAAATCCGATGGCGACGGCGGTGATGAGGAAATAGACAAAAGTAAAAGTTGGGTGTATCGCTCAACTATTGGTCTTTTAGGTCCGCTTTGGGCAACTATTGTATTGGTTGAAATTATGGACCTTGCCTTCTCAATAGATAACGTTTTTGCAGCAGTAGCCTTTACCAACCATGTTTTCCTTATTTACATTGGTGTCTTTATCGGTATCCTGGCGATGAGATTTGTCGCACAAGCCTTTGTAAAGCTGATGGAAAGATTCACTTTCCTGGAAACCATCGCGTTTATCGTTATAGGTGTTTTGGGAGTTAAGCTTACTTCATCAATATATGTTCATTTTTATCCGGAGGCAGGTTTCTCTAAAGTTATGAGTGGCGAGCATGCTGATATTTTCACTTCGGTATTTACAGTAGGAATATTTATTTTGCCTGTCCTAAGCTCATTGCTCTTCAACGTGCCTAAAAGAAATTCGATAGAGCCGGAAGTAGCTGAAAAGGCAGAAGAAACGCTGAAAGAAAGTTAATACAGGCGAAGTTTATGAATAAGCTGATTGCAACCTGGTTTGGTATTGGTTATATAAAAGGTGGCGGCACTATTGCTGCAGCCGTTACGTGCGGATTATTGTGGTTGTTTTGGACAAGTCCGGCGTCACAAAACAGTTGGGTACTGCCGTTGATCACCATCGTAATTACACTAATTGGTATCTATGTGGGCGATCAGGTTGAACCCTTTTGGGGCAAGGATAGTTATAGGGTTGTAATTGACGAAGTAGCTGGAATGCTTGTTACCATGTTGTTTGTTCCGCATAATTCCTGGATGCTGTTAGCAGGATTTATATTGTTCCGCTTTTTTGATATGGTTAAACCACTATTTATCCGCAGGCTCGAGAAATTACCGGGTGGCACAGGCGTAATGATGGACGATATTTTAGCGGGGATATATGGCAATATCCTGATTCAAATATTCATACTGCTCAAACTCTAAAAATACAAAGGTTGATCTTTTAGAAAGGGCCGCTGCAGAAAAACTGAAGCGGCCCTTTTGCTTCGATGCACCTCGTTATGCCGTTATCAATGTGATTCCGCTGAGGTCTGCTTTGCCGTTTTTTAAGAATTCATAAGTCATCCGGTCCACCTGACAATCAATAAACTGGAGGCGTTTCAAGCTCCTGCATTTAAAGAATGTGTTGATCAGTTTTGAATTCTGAAATGTCACCTTGGAAAATGCGCAGTTTTCGAAATAGCAATCCTCCAATGTGCCATCGAAAACAATATCGGCAAGCTGCGAATTGATAAATGAGGTGCGGTTCAATACAGCGTTTGTTGCGGTGTTTTTCTGAAAGTCGCTGGATCTGAAGGTGGTACCAGAAAAATCTACACCAGAGAAATTGCAACTTTTTACGTGGCAACTTGAAAATTCGGCCGCTTTTAGTGAACAGTCGTTAAAGAGATTGTTGACTAAGTGAGCGCTCTGAAAACGGCTGCTGCTAATATTGGAATCAGAGAAGTCGCAGCCATCCACATGGTTACTTTTTAGAAGAAGTCCTGACAAATCTGAACCGATAAACTTGCAGCGTTGCAGATTGGAAGAACTGAATTTTTCATTCAGACCGTTCAACCCGGAAAAATCAGCATCTATCCAGTTCCCGCGCGACATATCCCAATTAAGCTTATTCTTTTGTTGCCCTGCTGAAGGTTCAGCTGAAGGCTCAACCGCTGATATTTCAGCGGGCACGGACTGGAAGTCTTCTGAAAAATAATTAAGGTCAACACCCAGGACTTTTGCCAGCTTATTAATAGTAATAATGTCCGGGATAGATTCTCCGCGTTCCCATTTCCCAACCGCTTGCGGACTGATAAATAGATGCTCGGCAAGTTCTGCCTGTGAAATATTTATTTTTTTTCGTGCTTCGGCAATCTTGTTGCCAATCATGTTCATTTCCATAATACTGTATTTTATTTTTTGGATACAGCAAAGTTATTTTGGTCCAGTTCCAGAATCATCAAAAACACCGCCACTATTAGTTGTATTTACACTACTTATAGTTGTTTTTAACAACCTAAAGTGGTACTTTCTGAGATTAAAACATAATCAGGCTAAAATAGGGAAGAGCTTTGGCTAAAGGCTAGTAAATTCCGATAGAAAGTTAAAGGTTTTTACGCGATCCCAAGCCGGGTTTTCAGATTATCCCGGTAGGTGCTGCCAATAGGTATTTTTGCCTGACCGATGATGAGCTGATGCGCCTCGATCATGGTGATATGCCGGATAGCCACCACGTAGGATTTATGAACCCTTATAAAATCTGATGGCGGTACCAGTTCGAAGATATCGCCCATGTTTTCGCGCACGAGGATGTTTTTATCCTTCAGGCATATGGTAATATAATTGCCGTCTTTCTCCAGGTATAGGATATCGCTTAGTTTTACCTGGTAGGTTTGCGGACCACTTTTTACAAATATCGAGGCATCGTCGTCGTCTTTCGCAGGAGTACCGTTTTTCAATGTTTTTAAGCCCGACACTTTATTCAATGCTGCAAGGAAACGCTCAAAAGTGATGGGCTTCAGGAGGTAATCAATAGCATTCAGGTCGTAGCTTTCAACGGCATATTTACTGTAGGCTGTAGTAAATATTACCATAGGTTTGGTGGGCAATGTACGCAGCAATTGTATCCCGTTTACATCCGGCATATTGATATCCAGGAACACCAGGTCGATGCTTTCCCGGTTCAGGTATTCAATGGCTTTCACCGGCTCACGGAAGGTGGCCTTAAGAACAGTGAGCCCGCTCTTTTGGCAGTAGCGCTCGATCACCTCAAGCGCCATTGGCTCATCGTCTATTGCGATACAACTGATCATTGCAAGTTTATTTTGAGTTCAACCTGGTACTGGTTATCAGCCTTTGTTATTTGAAGCTGATGTTTGCCGGGATATAACAACGCTAACCGCCGTTTCACATTATCCAAACCAACGCCGCTGCTTTCGCCATTCATTTTCTGCACGTGGCTATGATCGGCATTGGTGCAAGTGAAAGTTAATTCATTTCCATTTACCGATAGCAAGATATCGATATTAGAACTCTGGCCAATTACCACACCGTGCTTGAATGCGTTTTCTACAAATGGGATGAATAACATTGGTGCCACAAAAATACCATCTGTTTGGGACGGATAATCGAATTTAATCATTGCTTCCTTATCTGCATAACGCAGCTTATTCAACTGGATACAATCCTCCAGGTATTCGATTTCCTTTTTCAGCGGCACTTTTTCCTCGTTGCTTTCATAGATCATATAGCGCATCATACCCGAAAGTTTAGAGATGCCGTCGGCAAGGTCATCATTACCTTTCTTCTGCGCCATCGAAAACAGGTTGTTCAGTGTGTTGAACAGGAAATGCGGGTTTACCTGCGATTTTAGGAATTTAACCTCCGTATCCAACTGGACTGCTGCCAGATCCGAACGCATCTTTTCTACCCTTGACCACTCCTTTAAAAAGAAATAGGCTATAGAAAGACCAAATACGATAACGAAAATGAACGATATGGTATTGGATAAACCATTATTGGCAAATACCATAGCGTCGGTTCGCAACATAAGGTCCCTTTTTATAAAAGGAGGGGCAGCAGGTGGTCCGGCCTTCCGGTCGATTTGATAAGTACCTATGAGCGGACGATCGGATTTCGGTGCGTAAAGCAAATGGTCCATATAGTAGTTCACCGAGAAGATGGCAGCGAAATAAACCACAGGTATCGCTACCCTGATCAGTATATTTTTGAAGCGCAGCGCCTTTTTAAACAACAAATAAATATTGCCATAGAATAGCAAGGCAAGGAAACCAAGCATGATAAACAGGTGTGCTGATAAGGTATGTCTTACATCCCGTATAATAACAGGGTCTTTTTTCATTGCACCCTGGGCCTGGTCAACGCGTATGGTTACATGCGTCTCTGTAAGCGACAACAGCGTATAAAAAACACCCACCCAGAAGGCTACGTGCAGCACGATCTCTATCCAATCTTTTTTCTTGATCTTAATCATGATACCAAAGGTAAAGCAGCAGGAATGTCTATAAAATTAATGTTACTAAACTACTCAATAACGGTATAAACCGCGGGTTTTTGAAATCCCGGATATCCATTTACTTCCACTGACTGTTTCATGCCCTCTTTATGGCTTGCTATAGAGAGGGTGACCGAGCGAAGCAATGGTCGGGTGAGTAAATTATACGATTTAAAAGACTCCCAAATAACAAATATCTCTATTTCGCAGATGTAAAAATGGTGTTCGTACCAAAGTTTTTATTGGATGAAGCACAAAAAATAGTATTGCTTAAAATTATTACAGTTATGAAGAAGCAACTACTGTTGATCGTCATTTTATTGGAGACATTTATTATAGCCAAAGCTCAAAAACCGGACACTGCACGGATGCTGGTGCATTATAAGTTTACCTGGATAAGGGATACTGCCAACCGGGAGCACCCGTACACGGAAAACATGGTATTGTATATAGGCCAAAATGCGGCCGCTTACAGGAGTTACGATGCCATAGCATATAATGCGCAGTTTAAGAAAGCATGGGCAGAAGCAGTAGCCGCCAGCCCGGACGGACGCCCGATGATTAACAGAAGAGGTGTAGGTTCAGTGGTTGAATATTACCAGTATCCTAATGAGCACAAATTACTTACGAAGGACAAGCTGATGACCAACAACTACGCGATAGAAAGCCCGATGCCTGCTATCGATTGGAAGACCAGCAGCGATACGGCAACTTTCGGCGGTTTGCATTGCCAGAAAGCCAACGGTCATTTTAAAGGGCGGGATTATACAGTATGGTTTTGCCCTGATCTCCCGGTACATACCGGTCCATGGAAGTTAAACGGACTGCCCGGTGTCATAGTAGATGCCCGCGACACAAAAGGCGAAGTTGTATTTCAGTTTGATGGCGTAGAGAAAGCAGTCCCAACATCGCCTGGAAATCAGCAAACAACTGAAGAAAAAGATTTGCCGCCGATTTTGCGGGGCTTAAATGATGACATGAATCTGATTGCACCGCCACAGGGAACGATCAAAACCACGCAAAAGGAGTTTGATAAAACCAGGGAAGCCATGAGAAAAAACCCTAATGGGGTTGTACAAGCAATTAATGCAGGCAATGGCCCTAAAATGGATCAGGTCAAAGGAGGGCCGCCTCTTTTGGGCCCCGTAACCAATAACCCGATAGAACTGCCAGAGAAAAAATAAACCAGATCATAAATTCAAAATAATCACAATGAAAAAGCAATTAATAATAAGCTCCATACTGATAGCTATTGCTGCAAGTGCCTTCGCCCAAAAACCAGACACCGCACAAGTGCTGGTTCATTACAAATTCACCCATGTGCGTGATACCACTAATCGGGACCATCCTTATACCGAAAATATGGCCCTGTATATCGGTAAAACTTCAAGTGCCTATAGAAGCTACGACAATATACTCGAGCAGGCCGAAGCTAAGAAGCAATTGCAAGCTGCACTTGCCAGTTCGCCCGATGGCCATGTTAACATTCAAAGGAACAGGAGAGGATCGGGGGCGGAGTATTACGAGTTTCCCAACGGAAAAAAACTGGCGAGGAAAGAGCCGCTGGTGATGGAAACCTACCTGATAGAAGATGAACTGCCAGCTATCGAATGGAAAATAAGTGGTGATACCGCAACATACGGCGGCTTACATTGCCAGAAGGCGACAGGTCATTTTAAAGGAAGAGATTATACAGCGTGGTTTTGTCCGGATATGCCGCTGCATGTAGGTCCATGGAAGCTCAACGGCCTGCCAGGCGTTATTGTGGAAGCGTATGACGCTAAAAAAGATGTGCAGTTTATGTTTGATGGCGTAGAAAAGATAACCATTGCACCTAAGCCGGATGATAAGCTCGCAACAATAAAGTCCGATGGTCCGGGGCCGAGGCTGGTAATGATAGGCGGCAATGATGGCGGCGATCCAAATATCATACAATTGCCCAAAGATGGTATCAAAACTAACGACAAAGAGTTTACCAAACTGGAGGCTGCTATGCGCAAGGATCCTAATGCTTTTGTGCAATCGCAGGTGGCTATGCATAATGCTAACCGCCCGGCCGGTACAGACCCTGTACAGATAAACATCAAAATGGGGCCGCCACCGGTGGTTAATAATCCAATTGAATTGCCGGATAGAAAATAAAACGGATCGTAAAATTCAAATGGTTACCACCATGAAAAGGAAATTGATGATAATGATTGCATTGGTCTTTCCGGACCTTGTAGTTTGTGCTCAAAAGCCTGATACTGCACTAATACTGGTGCATTACAAATTCAGCTATGTGCAGGACACCAACAACAGGGCGCACCCCTACACCGAAAATATGGTGCTGTTTGTAGGAAAAGCATCAAGCAGTTTCAGAAGTTACGACCGCCAGCTGCAAAACGAGCTATACAGGAGACAGATGCAGGAGGCGATCAACAATTCTGCCGACGGGAACATCCGGTTAGATCATAAGGTCACCGCTTCGGGCACCGAGTATTACCAGTTTATCAACTACAGGAAACTTCTGCGTAAAGAGGTGATGATGAGTTCATATATTATCAATGACGTGCTGCCTGAAATAAACTGGCACATCAGCGGCGATAAGGCAGACTTTGCCGAATTACATTGCCAGAAAGCGACCTGCCATTTCAAAGGGCGCGACTACACCGCGTGGTTTTGCACTGATTTGCCGGTACGCGTTGGCCCATGGAAACTGAACGGGTTGCCCGGTGTCATTGTAGAAGCTTATGATGCAAAAAAGGAAGTCGTTTTCAAATTCGACCGGGTTGAAAAGGCCGTGCTTGGAGCGTCAAAACCTATTAAGGACCGGCATGGCAGAATAGTAACCCCATTGGACGATGATGCGGATGGCGCTGATCCAAACATCATCCAGGTACCAACAAATGGCATTAAAACTACGGACAAAGAATTTACGAGGTTGCAGAACGCCATGCATAAGGATCCAAACGTCCTTGCGCAAACGATGAAGGCAACTGCACAAAATAATGGCGGCCCCAAGCCTGACGTAGATATGAAAGTTGGGGCACGGCCGATATTAAATAACCCTATCGAGTTACAGGAAAAATAATCATGTACCATATCAAATTCTTCATACTGCTGCTATGCGGCATGGCACTTTCTGTGCTCTGTTTTGCCCAGGGAAACATCCACGGGACGGTTAAAGATAGTACGGGTAAAGCTGTGCCGTTCGCCACCATCAGCCTGAAAAATAAGGTGAGTAATGCTATCGTGTCATACACCACAACGGCTGATAACGGAACGTATACCCTTACACTTCCGCAGGGACAAAACATAGATAGCCTTGCGGTTGAGGTGCGGAGTATGGGCTATAGAAATCAACTGAAAAGCATTGCCGGCACAGCGCCTGTCGATTTTGTAATGCACACTTCGGTCAACCAGTTACAGGCTGTGGTCATCAAAAGCAGCCGGCCGGTACTGCGTATAAATGGTGATACGATCAGCTATAAAGTATCCGATTTCGCCAACCCGCAGGACAGAACTATTGGTGAGGTGATCAAAAAGCTCCCCGGCATAACGGTAGCTGCCGACGGGACGATCAGCTATAACAACAAGCCCATCAGTACGGTGTATATCGGCGGCGATAACCTGCTCGACGATAAATACAACATCGCCACCAATACCATTCCGCAAGGCGTGGTAGATAAGGTTCAGGTACTCCAGAATGATCAACCCATCAAAGCACTGCAAAACAAGGTAATGAGCGATGATGTGGCGCTGAACCTGAGCATTAAAAAAGGCGCTAAGCTACAGATGGTAGGGCAGGAAAGCATTGGCTTGGGCTTGCCTGGCAATTACGACGCTGAGCTGAACGCGATGATGTTTAAGGATAAATATAAGGCGATCAATTACCTGAACGGCAACAATACCGGTTACGACCTGGCACAGGATCTGGCATCGCACAACTATAACGACTACATGCAGCGTATAGATAACAATGTACCTGCAACGATGCTTTCTGTCGGGTCGGTTAATACACCTGCTTTGGCTCAAAGCCGTTACCTGTTTAACCAGGCAGGTATCTTAAACCTGAACAACCTGGTGAATCTGAAAAATGGGGTCAAATTAAGGTTAAATGCCTATTACCTGCACGATACCCAAAAGCAGGATTACAGTCAGCAAACTACTGTTTTTTTACCGGGCGATACGGTACATTACAGAGAAACGCAGCATAATCAATACAAGCCGGATATATTTCATGCTGAATTTACCCTGAATGTAAACAAGGATAAGTATTACCTGAATGATGCGCTTTTACTGGACGGCAACCGTTCAGCCTGGAATTCGGAGCTCAACACCAATGGAAATATGGTAGGTCAGAATCTCAGGGATAATGCATTGAATTTTTCCAATGAGTTTAACCTGATCAAATCGTTCAAATCAAACAATGTTATACAGGCCTATTCGTATTTTAGCCATACAACAGAACCGGAGAACCGCTCTATACAACCCAATTATAACGACTCGCTGTTTAATCATGGCGTGCCTTATTCGCGGTTAATCCAGAATGTGAATGTGCCTACATGGTATACCAATAACTATCTTTCCTTCAAAATACCGGGAAATGTTGTTACACAAAGTTTCAGGGCCGGTTTTAGTGTGCAGTCGCAAAAATTGACATCGGACCTGGGCGTTGTTCAGAACAATAACAGTGTCAACCTGCAATCAGATAGTGCGGTTAATCACCTCAACTGGATGAAGAAAAAGGTTTATACCGAACTGGCTTATGATATACCGGGTGATAAGTTGAAAGCCAATTTGACGCTTCCGCTTATTTTGCAGCAGATCAATTATTCCGACACCACTTATGCGCTGAACAAGAGTTTGACCCGCCTGTATTTTAACCCGCAATTCAGGATGAAATATCAGGTTGGGCAGGAAAATTACCTGAACCTGATGTACAGCTACCGGAACCAGGTAGGCACTATTGAAGATATTTACCAGGGAGATATACTGAGAGACTATCGCTCGCTATCTGCCAATAGCTCCGAGCTGACCTTGCGGCAAAGCCAGCAGGCGGGAGCGGGCTTCAATTACCGCAAGGCGCTTACTTTGTTCTTTTTCAGTGTTAACGCGCTTTATAGTCATACCAGTGCCAACAATATTGCATCGAGCGTTATTACCAACAATATACAGAAGGGTGTGATGCTGCCTTATCCCAATAGCACCGATTCATGGGCGTTGAGTGCCGCAACCAGTAAATACTCATTTGCTTTGCGCACTACCTTTAGCGCAGGCATCCAATGGCAAAGCAGCCGATCGGTGCAGATACAAAACGATGCGTTGCTGCCCTTTAATACAGTTACAGAAACGCTGACATTTGGTGCCGATACCAAGGTGAGCGACAAGGTAAATTTCAGCTACAAGGCTTCTGGCATACAGGTTGCAAGTCATTCGGCGGTGGAGTCTTCGGCTTTTCACATAGATCAGTTACAGCAACAGGCGTCGTTGTTTTATAACCCAACAGATGAACTGCAATTCAAGTTGGCCGGCGAGCATTACTTTACACGCCAACAGGAAAATCCTGATCTGAAATACTTTTTTACCGATGCCTCAACAAAATTCAAGATCAAAAAATGGAAAACTGATTTTGAGTTAAGCGCTGTGAATTTTCTCAATGTGAAAACTTATAATGCATTGTACCTGTCGGCCAACACACTAACCGCCAACTCTTATAGACTACCGGGAAGGATTGTTTTACTGAAGGTGTTGTTTAATTTGTAGGCACGGTATCAAAAGGCGTCAATTGCGAGGAACAAAGCAATCTGCAAGAGATGCAAGTCAAAAGCCTGGCTTATATTAAAGGGATATCAGTTCGCGAACTGTCAATCAATATCCGCATTATTTTAATTAAATTTGTTTTATGGAAACATTGATCATGCATCCCAAAAACGAAGAGCAGCTTTCTGCATTGAAGGCCATCGCTAAAGCATGGAAAATAAGTATTGAAACAAGCCCATACAATCCGGATTTTGTTGCCGAAATAAAGGAAAGCACAAAGCAAGTTAAAGAAGGAAAATTTACTACGCTTGATCCCGATAAATCCATATGGGAAAATTTAAAGTAATCGTATCTGATAAAGCGAAAAAAGATTTGCTTGCAATACAAAGATCCGGCGACAAAGCTTCTATCAAGAAGGTTGAGCAAATTATTTCAGAATTATATCTACATCCCGAAACTGGCACCGGAAAACCTGAACGATTAAAATTTGATTTAACCGGATATTGGTCAAGAAGGATCAATAAGAAGGACCGATTGATCTATTTTATTCAAAACGAAATAATAACTGTAACCCTGGTTTCTGCCTTAGGACACTATAGCGATAAATAGCTGTTTCGTTCCTCGCAATGACGCGCCGAGAGACTTACTTCCCAATCCGGTACAAATTGCCATTATCCGTAACCCCGTAAAAAGCGCCATCTTTACCTGTTGCAAGCGAACGCCAGCGTTCATTCTTGTCTTTCAACAAACGCTCTTCGGCGACAACTTTATCGCCTTTCAAGATCAGGCGGGCGATATGCTGACCGCTTAAGCAGCAAACAAACAAATTGCCCTTCCATTCAGGGATCAAGTTTCCTTCGTAAAAAGTAATGCCGCATGGCGATATGCTCGGGTTCCAGTAATAAATGGGTTGGGTCATGCCTTCTTTTTGCTGAATACCGTCGCCCACTTTCACACCCCTGTATTCGATACCGTAAGTAATAACCGGCCAGCCATAATTTTTACCGGGACGGATCAGGTTGATCTCGTCGCCGCCACGCGGACCAAACTCTGCTTCAAATATCTCTCCGGTAGCCGGGTTCATAGTCATCCCCTCAGGGTTTCTGAATCCGTAAGCGTATATCTCAGGTAGAGCGTTTGCTTTTTGTGCGAACGGTCCGCCGGGTACAGGTTTACCGTCTCTTGTGATATGTAATACTTTACCGATAGCGGTGGTCAGATCCTGCGCCTTTATGCGCATTTCATCGGCGCTATGTTCACCAGTGCTGACAAATAGGTTTCCTTCCTTGTCAAAAACAATTCGCGAACCGAACTGAAGATTACCGTGATAAGCAGGTTTTGCATGATAGATCACTTTAACGTTTTCCATTTTGCTGCCGTCAGCCGACAAAGTTCCTTTGGCAACAGCCAATTGATAGCCCTCCGCAACCTCTTCAGAATAGGTCCAGAACAACGTTCTGTTTTGTGCGAATTTGGAATCGAAATTCACATCAAGCAATCCGCCCTGACCGCCAACCGCTACTTTCGGTAAGCCGGCTATTTCCTTATCAAAGCTACCGTCAGCTTTTAAGATGCGCATTGTGCCACCTTTTTCAGTCACGATAAAACGGCCATCAGGCAGGCATCGTAGCGAAAAGGGTTGTTTGAGATCGTGGTTGATCACCTTAACATCAAGCTTAGTTTTAGTTTGTGCTCCTGGTGCCCTGGTCTGACCCGGGAAGGCGGGTTTATAATCTGCTGTAGGCAATTGTGTCTCAACAGGTGGCAATGATTGCGCATTAGATCGCGATAACCCGAGCATTAGGCAAGACAGAGCCAACGTTCCTGTAATAATTAACTTTTTCATAGTAGTGTTTTGGTAGATGAATGTTTTTATTGCCAGCCCCCGCCTAATGCTTTATACAGATCGACTATCGCCTGCAATTGCTGCAAACGGTCATTAACGCCATCAAGCTGCGCTGATAAAAGTGATTGCTCCGAAGTCAGCACGTCTGTATAATTTGTAGCCGAGCTATAGCGAAGCAATTCCTTGGTAAAATCAACCGCTTTCTCCAATGATGCAATCTGATCCTTGCGGGTACTTTGTTTTTCAATAGCCGTTTGATAACTATACAGGCTGTTCGAAACCTCCGAACCTGCATTTAACAAGGCCTTTTGATAAGCATAAAATGCTTCCTGTTGCTGTGCCTGGGCTACATGCAACCTGGTTTTATTTTGCCGCTTATTGAAAATCGGTTGTGTCAAACCGCCGATAATATTATAGAATATCGAATTGTCGAAAAAGTTTTTGATGGTCAGGTTAGAGAAGCCACCTTGTGCCGTTATAGTCAGTTGCGGATAGAAATAGGTTTTGGCTACATTCACATTTTCAAACGCAGCACGAAAAGCAAATTCAGCCTGCTGAACATCCGGCCTGTTCCGCATCAATTGCGAGGATACCCCGGTTTGAAGATTTTGATAAGGCTGCTGCTCAACTAACGAACCTCTTCTAATCTCGCCCGGCACGCGTCCCAAAAGTAAACTTAGCGTATTCTCTGTCTCCCTGATGTTCCTTTTGATATCCGGAACCAGCAATTCAGCCGAAAAGCGATTGGCTTCACTTTGGGCTACCGCCGCGCCGTTCGATATGCCACTTTCTTTTAAGGCTTTAATGGTCGAAACATCTTCCAGTCTATACTTCACCGTTTGCTCGGTTATCCTTAACTGTTCATCGTAGGCAAGCAGCTTGTAATAATTGGTCGCAATATCAGAAATAAGCTGTGTCTGGATAACTCTTTTTGCAGCATCGCTTTGCAAAAAACTAGCGAGGTAGCTTCTCTTCGAACTGCTCAACTTACCCCATATATCAGCCTCCCAACTGGTGCTCAGGTTGGCCTGGTAGGAGGTTGTTGTTAATGGATAAGAGTTTATAAGCTCGGGTGGCAAATTCTGCGATGCCGCCGATAGTTTAGAGCGTGTTACTGTTGCACTGGCGCTCAGATCGGGCAATAATGCCGCTTTTGCTTGCTGAAGGTTTTCCCGCGCTTCAGTCATTCGTTGCATGGCAACTTTCAGATCGAGATTTTCTCTCAAGCCTTCGGCGATCAATCCCTGGAGGACAGTATCCGCAAAAAGTGATTTATAAGGTAAGGTAGCTATGGTAGTACTATCTGTTGTATTCGCAGAACGATATAGATCTCCATGAACCGCCATCCCCGGTTGTTGGTATTTTTTAGTCACGCACGAGCAAAAGACCAGCGTCGCCAGTGTAAACAGGACTAACCTTTTGTTCAATGAATATTTATGCAATGTATTTGTCGTCATTAAATTCAATTCTTTAGGTTATTCAACATCGACTGTTGCTGGCTCAATAGCAGGCTTGCGGCTTACCTTCTCTTGTATATTCTGAAAAATGATAAACAGCACCGGTATCACAAATACACCGAAAATGGTACCGATAAACATACCGCCTACCGCACCCGTGCCAATTGATTTATTTCCTGCTGCTCCTGCACCTGTTGATACCATCAAAGGCATGATACCGAATATGAACGCAAAGGAAGTCATCAAAATCGGCCTCAAACGTGCCATCGCACCGTCAATAGCTGCCTGAACAATTGATTCTCCGGAACGTCTTCTCGCAACCGCAAACTCTACGATCAGGATGGCATTCTTGGCCAATAAACCTATCAGCATGATCAAAGTGATCTGCAGGTAAATGTTATTCTGTACACCGAATATATTCGCGAATATGAATGCCCCCGCAAGCCCTATCGACAACGATAAAATTACCGCGAACGGCAGGATATAACTTTCATACTGCGCGCTCAACAGGAAATAAACAAACACGAGGCACAATACAAATATCAAAAGGGTCTGGTTGCCGCTGGATAACTCTTCCCTGCTTAGGCCCGAGAATTCGAACCCATATCCAACCGGTAGGCTTTTAGCGGCCACTTCTTGTATGGCTTTGATCGCATCACCCGAACTATAACCTGGTTTTGGTGCCCCTGAGACAGCAATTGCTGTAAAGAGATTAAAGCGATTGATAAACTCCGGACCGTATACTCGCTTCAGTGTGACAAAGGTGGTCACCGGGGCCATTACGTTATTGTTATTCCGCACATATATTTTATCCAGGCTTTGAACCGTACCGCGGTAGGCAGCATCGGCTTGTATCATAACGCGGTATTGTTTACCAAACTGGTTAAAGTTAGAAGCATACAGTCCGCCAAAATATCCCTGTAAAGTACTGAGTACTGCCGCCGGTGAGACGTTTGCTTCCTTACATTTGGCAACATTAACGTCCACCTGGTATTGCGGGAAATTGACATTAAAAAAGTTGGTAGCGTATTGTATCTCCGGGCGCTTGCTCAGCTCTGCCAAAAATTTATTGGTGACCTCGCTGAAATGAACAATATCTCCGCCGGTATGGTCCTGTACCTGGAACTCGAACCCGCTTGTGAAGCCGAAGCCTTCCAAAGTTGGTGGCGCCAGGAAAAAAACGTTCGCACCTTTAATATTCGATGTAGCGCCAAACAAGTGACCAATTACCGCATCAACACTGTGTGCTGCTCCCGGCCGGTCTTCCCAGGGTTTAAGATTCATAAATAATGAACCGTAAGAACCCCCGTTACCCCCGCTCAAAATACCCGAGCCGGCAATTTCTACAACGGAGTTCATTTCGGGCTGCTGCTTAGATAGCGTCACTACCTGGTCTGCAATTGCCTGGGTGCGCTCCAGCGACGATGCGGGCGGCAGACTGATGTCGGCCATAATAAAGCTTTGATCTTCATTGGGAACAAAGCCCGACGGCGTAACCTTGAGCAGAAACGCAAACAAGGCCATAAAAACCAGAACAGCCGCTACAGCGATCCATTTTTTGCGGGATAAGAACAGCACAGCCCGTTTATATTTCTTCATTGTGGCATCAAAAGCAGCATTGAAGGCTGCGTAAAATCGTTGAAGGAATCCTTTGCGAAGTTTATTCTCATGATGAGGCTTTAACAACAAAGCGCACAATGCCGGGCTGAGCGTTAAGGCGTTCAATGCCGATATCAAAATAGCCACAGCTAAAGTCAATCCAAATTGCTTATAGAATACCCCTACCGAGCCATTTATAAAAGTCACCGGGATAAACACTGCCGCCATTACCAGCGTGATGGATACCACTGCGCCGCTTATTTCGCTCATCGCTGCTAATGTTGCAGCCTTTGCGGTAGGTACATGCTGGTCCAGTTTGGCGTGAACGGCCTCCACCACCACGATGGCATCATCCACCACGATACCAATGGCGAGCACCAGCGCAAACAAGGTGAGCAGGTTGATGGTAAACCCAAACAACTGCAAAAAGAAAAAGGTACCCACAATGGCCACCGGTACCGCAATAGCGGGAATGAGCGTTGAGCGTAGATCCTGCAAAAAGATAAATACGACGATGGAAACCAATATAAAGGCCTCGATCAAAGTTTCCACAACCTTTTTGATCGATACATCCAGGAACTGGTTGGCGGTGAAGATCGTATTGTATTCGATACCCGAAGGAAACCTTTGTGCTGCTTCCTCCAGCGTTTTTTCGCAGTCTTTGATCATCGCATGGGCGTTAGAACCCGAGGTCTGGAATACAGCTATAACGATGGATGGTTTCTTATCAGTAGTAGAAGTAACCGAGTAGTCAAGGGAGCCCAGTTCAATGCGTGCTACATCCTTTAATTTTAACAACTGGCCGTCAGGTGTAGCTTTAATAATGATATTTTCATACTCCTGCGGCGTTTTAAGACGACCTTTATATTTGAGCACATACTGAAAAGACTGGTTGCTGTTCTCGCCGATCTTTCCTGGAGCAGCTTCAATATTTTGCTCAGCGAGTGCATTATTTATATCATCGGGCACCAATTTATAGGCAGCCATCGCATCCGGCTTTAGCCATATCCTCATGGAGTAATCATGCGTACCGAAAGCGGTAACATCACCCACGCCATTCACCCGTTTAAGCATCGGGATCACGTTGATGTTCGCATAGTTCTGCAGGAAGGTAGCATCGTATGATTTGCTGGTGCTGTTGATAGAAAATACCATCACCATACTGCTTTGGCGCTTGCTTGTACTAACGCCGGCCCTTGTAACTTCGGCAGGCAGCAAAGGCGTAGCCCGCGAAACACGGTTCTGCACGTTTACAGCGGCCAGATCCGGGTTAGTGCCTTGTTTGAAAAATATGGTGATACCGGCAGAACCATCATTACCTGCGGATGAGGTCATGTAAGTCATGTTCTCCACGCCGTTTATCTGCTCTTCCAGTGGTACGATAACGCTATTTAGTACTACATCGGCATTCGCACCAGGATAGGAAGTGGAGACCTGCACCGTTGGCGGCGCTATCTCAGGATATTGTGTGATCGGCAGCGCAATAAGGCCCAAAATACCGAGTATCACAATGATCACCGATATAACGGTAGAAAGTACAGGCCGTTCAATAAAAACTTTTAAGGTCATTTTTATGCTGTCGGTTTATTTAATGTCTTTGTAAACTTGATCTTCCGCCTGCATTTGGGGTTTAATCGCTGTGCCGTCTGGAATAGTTGTCGCGGCTTCATAAACGATCTGATCGCCTGCTTTTATACCACCAGTCACCACAAAATATTGGCCGGCAGGATCAGGCATGGTGGTGATCTCGGCGCTTTTTACTTTATCACCATTCAACAGGTAAACAAAACGTTTGCCCTGTAATTCATAGGTTGACCGTTGAGGTACCAGCAAAGCATCTTTTACCGGAACCGGGATAGTAATCGTAGCGCTGCCGCCGCTGCGGATCAGCCTCACCGGGTTAGGAAATGTTGCCCGGAAGCTTGCCGCCCCTGTTTCCGAATTGATCTGTCCACCGATACTCTCTATTTTTCCTTTTTCGGGATAATCCGTACCGTCAGACAGGATAAGCGAAACCTCTGGAAGCTGTTTCAATTTTGCCTCCAAAGTGCTGCCTTTGTATTGCCTCGAAAAATCCAGCAATTGCTTCTCATTCATCGAAAAGTAGGCGTAAACTTTAGATATATTAGAGATCATAGTGAGCGGCGAAGTTGTAGTACTGCTCACAAGGCTTCCCAATTTATAAGGTATCATTCCAGCAACCCCGTCAACCGGGCTGGTAACTGTTGTGTAGGATAAGTTGGTCCGTGCGTTGGCAAGGGTGGTTTTGGCCTGCATCAATGCAGCTTCTTTTACTTTTAAAGCATCTTCTGCCGACTTTAATTCATAATCGCTGATGATGCCTTTAGTTACCAGCGGCCTGGTTTTTTCAACCTGTAATTTTGCCGTATTAACATCAGCTTCCGCGCTGTTGATAGCAGCAAGCGAATTTTTAACTTCCTGCTCGTACTGCGGCGCATTGATCTTAAACAGCAGCTGACCTTTCTTTACCGTCGCACCTTCGTCTATATAAATGTGTTCGATATAACCATCAATCTTCGGGCGGATTTCAATGTTTTGTACACCCTGCAACGTGGCCGGATATTGTGATTGCAAGGTGGTATTGTGTGTTGACACCTTTAATACCGGATAGGCCTGTGCAACCGGTGCTCCACTCTGCTGGGCCTGACCGCCTTCTGTGTTGCGGCAACCAATGGCCGTCATGATGGCGCAACCTATTATCAAGGCAAATGCCGGTCTTTTTCTAATCAATTGATGTGGTTTTAGTGATGCAGGTGTATTCTTTATCATATAGCGCGTACAGGTTATTTATCGTGCTGATAATTTATAATTCGTAATGGTGTGCAGTTACCCAAAGTCCTTAGACACATTTTGTGCTGGTCAGTTACAATTGTCGTTGGGGTTTCCGGCAATTTTTATCAATTGATCTGCTTATAAACAGATCAACGTTGGTTTCTTTGTAAGAGGGGAACTGCTGTTTTTAATATTCTGACGGTCCGAAATTAATGTAAACTAATCAAATACCCCTCTGTGGCCGCCGAAAAATAAAAAATAGTGCGCTCTGTTTCTCACGCAGAACGCACCTTTCCATCAAAGGTAATCAACTAAATCTCAATCGAGATGGCGCAAATTGAACACTTTATTCTGTTCCGGTAAAATCTTATCGACAGGCCGGAGGAAATTATAGACGAAAGGGGTGAAATTGATAGGTTACGAGCAGGAGTATAATAGAGAGTTACTTAATAGAGCGTCTTTGCGAGGAACGAAGCAATCCCAAATTGGCAGGTCGGTTATGCAATTTCTACACCTTTCCATTCGCCCTGTATAGCATGCGATTGCTTCGTATCCTCGCATTGGCATATTTTTCCAGTACATACCCCTCTGACCTATAAACACTTGCATAATACTTAATTAAATAACCATCAGTAGGGTATTTTTATCCTTTGATTAAAAAAATTAAATTTTGCTTGTTTGAAATTGAAACATATCTGTTACATTTGGTTTCCATCAACCACCTATTAAATGAGAAACTGTATACACGCGGGTTGCGGCGCAAGTCGCCACATAGCCCTTTTATTAGCGGATTTTCCGGCAAGACGATCACTTTCTATTACTGGTAATAATGCAGGGTTATGATTTGCTGACTGACGGGGAACTGACAGATCTTTTAAAATCAAACGACAGGGGCGCATTTACCGAAATCTATAACAGGTACTGGAAGCGGTTATTTGGGATTGCTGCCAATAAAATAAAAGATCTGGACGACGCCGAGGAGATTGTCCAGGACATTTTTGTGTCGCTTTGGCGCAGAAGGGACGACTTGGCGGGCATTATTTCCCTCGGCTCTTACCTGGCCATCTCGGTCAAATACCGCGTCATCAAAACTCTGGAAAAGCGTAACAATGCTCAAAAGTATGCCAACTACTATGAGTACGTGATGACCGTCGCCGATAACTCAACCGAAGAATGGATGCAGTTTGAAGAGCTGAAGAGCCAATTAGCTCAATTTGTGGGCGAACTGCCTGAAAAATGCCAATTGGTATACAGGATGAGCCGCGAATCGGGCTTCCCTCAAAAAAGGATAGCGGAAGAATTGGGTATTTCAGAAAAAACGGTGGAGGCGCATTTGGGCAAAGCATTGAAAATATTGCGTACGCGGCTGAGCCAGTTTCTTTTATAAATTGTGAGATAGCGGAGTTAATGTCTCACATTTCGCGGAGTTGATGTCACATAGCTAATACCAGACTTTAGCTTTCTTTACTAATAATTTATGATAGCTGTCACGCTATAATTGATTTTTTGAGGATATTATACAATAGTAAGCTTCATTATCATAGTCATAGCGGTTGTCGTGTTTAATAATCCTAGAGTCGAAGTCTGGATCAGGTTTTATGTCGATACCTTTTTCTTGACCGGCATTTAGAATGGTGTTACATTTTTGCTGGGTGAATTTGGATCTAGTGTTTTTCGTTTGCTTTTTCTTTAATCATCTCAATTACTTTGGCAAGGTTAGCGCACATGCCACCGGCATTAACATCATTGGTTTGTTTGCCGATCCCGCAGCCTTTTTCATAGGCCATTTTTGCAGAATCAAGCAGGTTGTTAACTTTATAGGCATCTCCCATACTGTCCCATGCATTCGCTGATTGAGGATATTTTTCGGTATTTAACCGGAAAATAGGAATAGCTTCCTGCTGGTGCCCTGAAAACAACAAACTGTAACCAAGATTATTGATATCTGTTTCCGGAATGTTAACGGCATATTCATATTTTTTTGACAAGTGCGCGTAGTGCTGCTTAAGGGCATTCAAAGTATTGATATTGTTTCCTGCCCATCCCTTGTATAGCCATTCAAATCCATCATAAAAGCTTTTTAACGGGGAAGAATTATGATCCTCACCGGGAATGTAAATATAATTCCAGTGAAGGGAGTCTGCTTTTCTGCTTTTCACGGCTTTCATGAAAACCTGAGTACTGCCTTGCAATTCCGGTGAATCGCCGTCACAAAGGCTAAAAAATAAAAACCGGTTGCGATAGACGGGTTTATTTAACATTTGTTCGGCACGGTATACCACAGCCCTCTTGTCCCACCAAAGTGAAGGACTTGCCGCGATATAAGCATTGAATGCATTGGGTTCGGTAATAAATGTATTGATCACGAAAAGCCCCGATAATGAAGTGCCCGTTAAAATGGTAAACGGGTCTGTTCTGTAATGAGCCGTGATATAGGGTTTTAATTCCTCATTGATAAACGACAAAAATTTGACAGATCCGCCGCCACCCGGAAAATCTTTGTCTGGAATAGCAGGATGAGGCGTCATATCCCTTGCCCTGTCGGTGTTCACAATGCCGACAATGATGGCTTTTGGCATTTTTACCAACAATGCCAAAAAAGCGGCAGAGCTACCGGTGTGAAACCAATGAGTCTCGGCATCCATGAGATAAATCACAGGGTATGTTGCGGTAGATTGTTTATAACCATCAGGCAGGTAAATTAAAATGTTGCGGTCTTCATTCAGCACTTTTGAATGAATGCTGATCGATTCACCGGTAGTGATGGGTGTTGCAGGTTGGGCATTGCCGAAAATGGGCAAGCAAAATAAAAGTATTAATAATGTGTATCTCATTGTCCTGGGTTTTAAATGTCATGCGGTAAAGTTACCGTTCCTGAATATTGCCTTTTTTCGATTGCTCCATACAGAAAAATCGCCCATTTCTATGCCGTTTTTGCAATCGGTTGGTTATGAAAAACTTACAAAATTTGTAGTCAAACATGCTGTCCGTTTATGTTACAGAATCGACCATATTCGCACAAGACTAATCGGGTCACAGGCAGGAAAATTATCGGTGCAATAAAGAACCCGAGTCATCCGCTTGATGCATGAGGTTTGCTTGAACACGAAGGTGGTGAGATAGGGAACGCATTTTATCCATACAAAGTATGAGATCAACTTCGTGAAATGTGAGACATTAACTCTGCTATCTCACATAAAATCTAAAAATTTTTTTCTCCGGCAATAAGGGATTTGGTTCGTTCAGGGGACTTACTATTAAAACCTACTGAATGAACAGCCATCCTGATGAAACGCGCTACCGTGAGCTTGCCCAAAAATGGCTCGATGGAACCATCACTGCTGCAGAAAAGCAGGAGTTTGCTGCATGGTACAATGCAGATCAGGATGCACCGGTAGATATCCCGGCCGAATTTGCGGAAAGCGAGGAAGCTCTCAGGGAACGGATACTCAATAAGATAAACAACCAAATTTTTGATAAAACATCGGGTGGGGGAAGAAAGACATTAGTCTGGCTTACATCAATAGCTGCGAGCGTGCTGATTATGCTGGCAGCAGTTGCTATTCATTTTCATCATAAAAAACAGCAATCAGAGTCATTTGCAGCCCGTCATCAAAAACCTAAGGTAAACGATGTTGCACCTGGTGGTGATAAAGCAATGCTGACACTTGCCGACGGCTCTAAAGTAGTGTTGACCGATGCAAAAAATGGGGTAGTGGCCAGCCAGGGCATTACCACACTTAATAAGACAAAGGCAGGTCAACTGGTTTACGAGGCCGATCAATCCTCAAAAACTGTTTCGGTTGTTTACAACACCATTACGACACCAAAAGGTGGACAATTCCAGGTAGTATTGAGTGATGGTACTAAAGTTTGGCTCAATGCGGCATCATCAATCACTTTTCCAACAACGTTCTCTGCTACTGAACGAAAGGTGACCATCACAGGTGAAGTATATTTTGAAGTCGCCAAAAACAAGAATGTGCCGTTCAGGGTAGTCAGCGGTCAGCAGGAAGTGGAAGATGTGGGTACCTGTTTCAATATAAAAGCTTATGACGATGAACGCTCCATTAGTACTACGCTGATAGAAGGGGCGGTGAAGATAATGTCCGGCGAGCACTCGGCGCTCCTGGTACCGGGGCAACAGGCGAATGTCTCCAACCAGGGCTCGGATCCTATCAGCGTTAAAACTGTGAACACAGAAACGGTGCTCGCCTGGAAGAACGGCAATTTCGAGTTTGAAAGTGAAGAATTGCACGCCATTATGCGCCAGGTATCCAGGTGGTACGATATAAAAGTTATTTACGAAGGCGACGTAAAACCAAGACGCTTTACAGCAAGCGTTCCCCGCAATGTTAACCTTTCCAAATTGCTGGAGATGCTAAGATTTATGGGCGTCAACTTCAGGATTGACGGACAAACCGTAGTGGTTTCGCCGTAGTGCTAATCAATCAAAAATATACAACTTAACCTGATCACAATTAAACCAGCATTACTCCGGTTGCATTACACCAATTGTTAAACATAAATATACACCGATGAAGAAACCCATACAAAGAGCCCCCTGAAACCCAGGAAAGGTAACGCAAAAGACATTAAAAAAAAAAGCCGGGAAGCATTGCAGTGCTCACCCCGGCGTACGTCTGGGTTACCCGTTCCGCCAATCGACAAATTGAAAAAACCAAGTTAAAAACCCAAACACTACAAACTTATGAAATTAAAAGGTAAGACTTTGCCTGCGTACAGGCATGGTCTGTTCAAAATTCTATTAGCTATGAAGCTAACAGCTATTTTTTTACTCGCGAGCCTGGTTACCGTAAGTGCCAAAACATTTAGCCAAGGTATCAAAATTCATCAAAATCAAATATCTGTAGACAAAGTATTAAAACTGATCAAAAAGCAAAGCGGCTACAGTTACCTGTTTGAGGATGATGTTGTTTCCAGAACGATAAAGCTTGACGTTGACGTTGACAATGCTTCTGTTGAAGAAACACTCAACCGCTGTTTCAAAGACCAGCCACTGACCTATAAAATATTCGAGAAAACCATCGTCATAAAAGCAAAACCCCTACCTGTAAAAGCGGCAGTTGTTGCTATAAAAGTGCAGGGAACTGTAAGTGACGAGAAAGGTCTGCCGCTTCCCGGCGTATCTGTAAAGGTTAAAGGGACATCGGCAGGTGCAATAACAGATGCAAACGGTAAATACTCGCTCACCGATGTAGACGGCAATGCCACGTTGGTATTCAGTTTTATTGGTTATAACACGCAGGAAGTTGCGGTGAATAACAAAGAGCAGATCGATGTAAAACTAACTGAAGCATCTAAAGAACTCAACCAGGTGGTGGTGGTGGGTTACGGTACGCAAAAGAGAGTGGATCTTACAGGTGCCGTTGGTAGCGTGAACAGCAAACAACTACAGGAACGCCCGGCCCAAACTGTGGAAGAAGAGCTTGCCGGTAAAATTGCCGGTGTTAACGTTTCGACAAACTCCGGCGCACCGGGAGGTGAAACCAAGATCAGGATACGTGGCTACAGTTCTATCAACACCAACACTGACCCGCTTTATGTTGTGGACGGGGTGGTTTGGACCGAAGGCGGCTCTTCGCTCAATCCAAACGATATAGCTTCAATTGACGTACTTAAAGATGCATCTTCCACAGCGATATACGGAACACGTGGCGCAAACGGTGTAATATTGATCACTACAAAAAGAGGTGGCAAAACCGGTGGCTCTGTTAATTACGATGCCTATGGAAGCATCAGCACAATGGCTAAGGAGCTGAAGGTGCTGAATGCCAAACAATTCCTGGCGGTTGAAGATCAGTCTTACGCCAACATTAAAAAATACGACCCTGTTGGATGGGCCGCAGGTAAATATGCTGATGATGATCCTAAAGTAATTCGTACTGCTCTGATCGGTAAATTGTTTGATGCTAACCTGAACCCGTTATATGATGTAGACTGGCAAAAAGCAACCACCCGCACTGCATACAGCCAGAACCATAACCTTTCTTTTACCAACGGAACAGAAAACCTGAATTACGGGTTGTTCTTAAACTACGGCGATGACGAAGGTATTATTCTGAACAGTTACCAGAAACGCTATAATGCGCGTTTGACCATTGACAACCAGGTTAAGCCATGGCTGAAAGTGGGTGCAACCATTAACTATGATTACAGGGAGACCCGGACGGCTGATGACGGTACCGGGGGTAATAACATCCCTCGTATGCTGATCGAGATGATCCCGATCATCCCGATCAAATATCCTGATGGAACCTATGGCAAACGTACCGACTATCCAAACATGGAAGGCGGTGACAACCCGGTTGCACAGGCGGAGGAAATTAAATCATTGTTCTATTACCGTGTGTTTAGCGGTAATGGCTATGCTGATTTCAACATATTACCAGGGCTTGACCTGCGCAGTACCATTGGTGTTACCACATCTAGTAATACACACCCGCATTTCCAAAGCGGACTGGTGGGCGGTTCAACAGCCAATCAAACCTACAGTTCGGCGTCGATCAATCAGTACAACAACACGTTCTGGCAATGGGAAAATCACTTAACCTATAATAAGACCTTTGGTAAGGATCATAAGATAAACGCTGTTGCCGGTGTCGAACTGCAAAATTTCTCGCAGTTAACTTCTTACGGTTCAACCCAGGACCTTTCCGACAACTATTACGAATATTTTAACCTGGGCGGCGGCCAGATACCGGGGATACCTACTTCAGGATATGATGCATGGCAAATGCGGTCATTTTTCGGTCGCTTCAATTATAGTTACAAAGACAAATACCTGTTCACCGTAACCGGTCGTGAAGATGGGTCATCCCGCTTCGGAACAAATGTTAAAAACGGTTTCTTCCCTTCTGCAGCTATCGCCTGGAGAATATCGCAGGAAGATTTCCTGAAGGATAACAAAACCATCTCCGACCTGAAACTACGATTGAGCTATGGCTTAACAGGTAACTCAGAAATTGGCGAGTACCGTTCGCCGGCAAACATCAATACCAACAATTATCCATTTAATAACGCCCAATCGATCGGAACCACCCAAACCAGTATTGGAAATAACCAATTAGCCTGGGAAAAGACGGCGGAGTACGACTTGGGGGTGTCATTCGGATTGTTTAATAACCGCATCAACGTTGAGGCAGACGCATTCCTGAAACGTACCCGTGCTTTGCTGCTTGACGCTCCACTGCCTGAGACAAGCGGATTTAGCTCTGTTTTTGAAAACATTGGCCGGTTGCAGAATAAAGGCATCGAATTAACGATCAATACAGAGAATATCAAGTCAGAGAATTTTTCGTGGAATACCTCATTCAATATTTCATTCCTGAAAAATAAAATATTGAACCTTGGCGCCTCGAACGATGATATATTCCTCGATCCTACCTTCCTTTCTCAATTTAACCTGATGCGGGTAGGTTTACCGGCTGGTACCTTCTGGGGATATAAAGTGTTAGGCACCTGGGGAACAGCTGAAGCCAATGAGGCTGCAAAATATGGGCTGTTACCCGGCGACCTGAAAATATGGGATAAAAACGGCGATGGCAAGATCACGGCTGACGACAAAACTGTTTTAGGAAAATCGACCCCTGACGGTTATGGCACCTTCACCAACACATTTAAATACAAGAATTTCGATTTTGGTGTTGAACTGCAGTTCGATTATGGCAACCAGATCATGAACCTGACCCGTCACTCCGGCCAGGATCGTACCGGGCAGGCAAACAGCTACGCTACCGTATTGAACGCCTGGACGCCAACCAATCAAAATACAAGCATAGCAGAAGACAGACCTGCTTATGTAAGGTATCAAACTGAAATTTATTCTACCAAAGTAGAGGATGGCTCGTTTATCCGTGGCAAGATGGTGACTTTGGGATATACCTTCCCGAAAGACATTACATCGAAGATCGGTATGAGTCGCCTGCGGGTTTATTTACAGGCGCAAAATTTGTTCCTGATTACCAAATACACCGGCTACGATCCTGAAACATCCACCTACAACGGATCGAGCAACTTTACACAGGGCATACAGTTTTACGATTATCCGAAACCAAGAACCTTCCTGTTTGGTGTTAACGCAAGTTTTTAACCTAGCTTAAGAAAAAGATCATGAAATTAAATTATAAAAAATATTGGTTGGGTTATTCCTTAATAATCCTTTCACTGGTGATAAGCAGTTGCAATAAATACCTTGATGAAAAAGACAAGAGCAACTTTGTAAAAGACAACTATTTCACTTCGGCCTCGCAGGCGCAAACCTTTGTTAACGGGATATACGCGCAGCTGCATCTTTTTCAAAACGGGGATGCTTATGGCGAAAGTCCGTTTATAACCATAGAGTTGTTTGCTGGCCACGCTACTTCATTAGGTCAGAGTGTCAACAATGGCAACGTAATCAATCAACGTACCGATGCCGTTAACCCTGGGTTTGAAGATGTTTGGCAAAATAGCTACAACGCAATTGCTAATGCAAATCTGGCTCTTGAGCGTATCCCGGCCATCAGTATGGATGGAGATCTGAAGAGCAAGTTATTAGGCGAGACGTACTTTTTACGGGCCTTCTTTTATTACCACCTGGTAAGGTTATATGGCGATGTGCCTTTAATCACCACCCCTGTTACAGTTACCAGTCCCGACCTTTATCCAACCCGGACAGCTTCGGACAAGGTTTATGAACAGATCATCAGCGATTTGCAACAGGCTGAAAATTCAAAACTGCCGGAAACCGATCAAACCGGTAGGGTATCACTCGGAGCAGTAAGGACTTTGCTGGCCAGCGTTTATCTTACAACAGCCGGCTATCCTTTGCAAAAAACTGCAAATTATGCACTTGCAGCCGCCGAAGCTCAGAAGGTTTTAACTGACTATACACTTTTTACCGACTATGCTTTCCTGCATGATAATGCCCATAAGAACCAGGGGGAGTTAATATTCCAGGGCCAATACCTTGTAGGCGTAGCCACAAATGCTATCCCACAGTTGACTATACCTTTTAACTTACCAGTTGGCGCATACGGCGATCACCTGGGAGCAATGATCCCTACCAATGGTTTTTTTGCAAGTTATGAAGCAGGTGATCTTCGCGCGAAGGAACGCCAGTTTTATTTTTCAAGTTATCCGCAATATGGTGATACTACCAAAACAGTAATTTTTGGCGAACATGCGCTTTACAAATTCTTCCATGTAGAAAGCGCGCTTGGAAATGGGCAGAGTGATGAGAACTGGACATTCCTGCGTTTGCCGGAAGCGATGCTGATCTATGCAGAAGCGAGTAATGAGGTTAGCGGTCCAACCCAGGCAGCTTATGACCAGGTGAATAAGATAAGGGCAAGGGCTCTTTTAGCCCCATTAAGCGGCCTGACCCAGGCCCAGTTCCGCGAAGCGATCTGGAAAGAACGCTATCACGAGCTTGCTTTTGAAGATAAAGCCTATTTTGACATACAGCGTACGCACATGATCTATGACGTGACCAACAACAAGTTTGGCGATGCATTTGCAACACCCAACGAACAGGGGGTGACCATGAAGCAGCAGTATTTATTGTGGCCCATCCCGCAACGGGAAATGAACACGAACAAGAAATTGACTCAGAATCCGGGGTGGTAATAAGTTAGTAAGCTTAAAAGAAGCTGTTCGGAAGAGCAGCTTCTTTGTTTTACAGGCATAGAAGAATAATGCGCCGATATATTTTTCTCCCAATCTCAACGTTGTTTATACTTAACCTAAAGACCCGCTTACATGTATTTAGAGGTTGATAAACAAACTTTGGCCGATCTGGCGCTTTTCTCCAACAGTCAGCAAAAGCAATCGGTATTTGCATTGCTGGGTAAAACGCAATCTATAGGAGGGCACGAGAAGCTGTTCACCATGTTTAACAATCCCCTAAGTGATGCGAAGCAAATCAAAGAACGTATCGCAGTTTTTGTTTATCTCAATGAGAATGAAGTCGATTTTAAAATTGATAAGAATACCTGTGACTTTGCTGAGTTTTATTTAAGGGGACAAAGCCCTGATCAAAATCCTTCGATATTGATGGCTCTTTTGAATAGGCTTGGTTATTCTTTTAAAAATAAGAGCGACCGCTATGTCATTCGCCAGGGTGTCTTTTGTATTTTAAAATTACTGGAAGAACTGAAGCAGTTTGCAGAACAGCTGACCGAAAAGGCCCCGGAATTTTTGATGGCTTACAAGTCGGCAATCAATGATTTTTATCAAAGGGATGATTTTGAATGGATCAGACATATTAGTGATAAGAATAAGCTTACGGCAGGAGAGATCGCTAAAGCAGAATATTTATTTAGAAGCACAGCCCGGGCAGAGATTAAAAACCTGTTAAATGTCATTTACCAACTAGATGCTTATCTAACGGTCAGCACAAGTGGTAAGGCTAGGGGCTTCAGTATACCGGTAATAGATGAAAATAGTGAACCGGGTTTGGCCTTTGAAGGACTATTTCATCCATTCCTTGAGCATCCTGTGAGTAATAATATTGATTTCAGCGTTCAAAAAAACATCTGCTTTGTAACTGGTACCAATATGGCTGGTAAGTCTACATTGCTTAAAGCTATGGGAATTGCTGTTTACCTTTCGCAATTAGGTTTTCCTGTTCCGGCGGCCTATATGAAAACCAGCTTGTTTAGCGGATTAATAACAACGATCAATTTATCGGATAATATAGACCAGGGGCATAGCCATTTTTATGGTGAAGTATTGCGGGTGAAGCAGGTTGCACAAATGGTTAATCAATCAAAGCACGTGTTTGTCGTTTTTGATGAACTTTTCAGGGGAACGAATGTCAAGGATGCATTTGATGCCTCATCGGCCATTATCGCTGCTTTTGCTGACGTGAAAAGTTGTTTTTTTGTCGTATCGACCCATATTGTTGAAGTGGCGCATCAACTAGCAAAAAATGACAGCATCAGCTTCAGATATATGGAAACTACTTTTACAGGCGACCGTCCTTTTAATAGCTACCAGTTGAAAGAAGGTATAACTGAAGAACGATTAGGCATGTGGACTGTCAATAATGAAAGGATACTGGAGATTATAAAAGGGAATAAGTAATCATACGCCAGATTACTTGTTCCGGTAATCATTGGCATCATTCCCTCTATTTTCTTAAAAGTATACCTGAAGTTTTTTATATCGGAGTAGCTATCATCGTACATTATTTCGCTGACGGACTTGCGGCCTGAGGGTAAAAGGTACCCATGGCTTTTATGGAACTTGGAGGCCCTTAATAATGCTACTGCACAACCTCACTAATCTGGATCACCGGCGTGATATCGGTATAGTTTGGAATGTCTGCCCGGATTTTGGTTGCATTGATTTTCATTCCATTTTGAAAGTCTGCAAGCGTATCAAAATACAGGTAGCCAATAGCTGCAAAAGGTACCGGTGCGCCTGGCGCGCCGCCGGCTATTCCCTTGTCTATGGCAGTGGCCTTTAAAGCATCCCCAAATAAAGTTTTAAGTAACGGGAAATGTTTCGTTGTGTAATAATCCATATCAAATTTTTTACCCTCTCCGTTTGGATAAAGTATCGTCACTTTGATCATGCCCTTTTTAATTACCTGGCTTTCGGTTTGCTGAGACCCATTAGCTTGTGCTATGGCGCTAAAGGTTGACAGGAGTATAATTGCTCCGGCAAATACTACGATTAAGATTTTCTTCATTTTATTTAGGTGTGGTGATTAATCTAATATAAAAGAGCTTGTAGTTTTCTTAGCCTCAAGCTCTTGAACGATTCGCAGTGCGTACATCCTGTACACTAAATTAAGATAAAAATTGCTGTTTAAGATATGCGCCAATGACCGAACTGTCATTTTACCGAAAGGCGACTACTATCTCAAACCCGAATGCCCGGCGGGGTGTATATAAACAATGTACAGTCTGTTGGTTACAGCCCAAAACTATAGGCAACACGTAGCCCCAATACGCCGACGGAGCTGTATGGCCCATGGAGATTTTCATACCGTAACCCGACATCCCAGTTTTTTTTGGAGTAACCAATTGACGGTGACAAAAGCAAATCTACCGGGCCTCCGCCATCTTCTACTTCAAAGCCGGCGCCAATTTCTCCGGCCACATAGATATTAGGCAACACAAGATATTTTAGCCCCGCTTTGACCGGAACGATGTCCAAATCATTTTCTATAGATGAACCGGCACCAAACCCTTCGGTTATGAAAATTTTTTTGGTAAAAAAGTGATAAAAGCCGGATGTAAAAGTCAGCGCAAATTTATTGTCAACGCTGTACTGTAAACGTGGCGTGACTGCCAGTCCGAAATTTACTGTGTTAGTGAAACTGCCCACGGGTAATAGTCCATCTATACCGATGTCTAACCGAAGTTTACTGTCATTGCTTTGTGCGTTAGCATCGTTACATAGGAAAATGGCCGCAACGAAAGAAAGGGCCATTACAAGGTTTAAGGTCTTTTTCATAATAATGGTTCAGATTTAGTATAAGAAACGGTGAAGAAGAGTTTTTAGTGTAAAGACTTGAGTCACTCTTAAGACGGGTAATGGATATTTTATATTTTTGATAAATATGATTACTGTTCCTATAAGCCTTATTATACTGGCGATGGCTGGTCTTCGCAAATTATTTCCATATCGCCCGGTAGATACCTATTGGCAACCCGGTCACGAAGCATTCGAAAAATATAAAAGATGGGACAAAAGGTCTGGCTGGTTGATGTTGATTTATTTTACGGCAATCATGCTTATTGTCTGCGGACCGTTATTTTATATCCGGGGTTTTTATCAGCTACAGGATAAAGCTGCCCAATTTATCGTTCTGCCACGTGTATTCGAGTGGATCATCATCTCGTGGATACCTATATTGGGGTTATGTCCGCTTTTTATTCTTTTTTTAGGAGGCCGGCGTTATTTAGGTGCCGATTTTGATGGATACATAGATTACTCTAATCGGAGAGCTAACTACAATGCGGTTGGCTCAATTATTCCATTGTGTGGCGGCTTTGCGGTGTTAGGCATCACCCTGTTCTACTGTCTTTGGAGTTATAGCATCTACGCTTATCGTGATAAAATTGTTGTGAATTGGTTTTTAAGCTACAAAGCACAGGTCTATTTCTATGACCAAATAAAAAGCATCAGTTTTACACCCGCGACATCTGAAAAATATGCAATAGGTAAGGTAATGTTTAAGGACGGGCTCGATTGGGATACCTCGACCGGCTTACGGGATCCTGATATAGCAGCACATATTCAATTCATCAGCAAACGATCAGGAGTCAAAATTGATACAGTAAACATGAGCAATAATTAAATGGACAGACGTAATTTTATAAAAACCACAGCTATATCAGGTGCCGGTTTATTGGCCGCACCACACTTTATCAATCCATTAAACACATTTTTGCCGGGTAGTCAAAGTCCAATGGTATTAAATGGAAATCGGTTTGTCACCTTTTGCATCATGGTCCGCACCACGCCCTGGGAGGTTTCGCGCGATGTTAAATTGCATCCGAGAGATGAGTCGGAATGGCATACGCTTGATGGTGTAAAATCAATGCGAGAAGCATTTGCAAAGAACAACCCGGATGGCCGCCTGACCTGGGGTTTCACCCTTAACGCATTGGAGGATAAACGGAAAAACTATGCCGAGATACGAGACTATGTAGTACAATGTCAGCAAAAATATGGCGACGAAGTCTCCTATTTTCCCGGTTATTTCCCGGCCATGTACCTGCCGCGTGAACGCGTCAACCGCGAAATGACGGAGGCTATCCAGATCATTACCAATTTTGTGGGTAATGGTTATCGCCCAAAGGCAATAATGGGTGGGTTTTTATCAGCTAACAGCCTGCAATACCTTGCAGAAAAAGAGAACATCCACACAGCGCATGCTGTAATTTGGAGCCAGTATGCTATTGACGGCGGCGGTGCCGATGGATCTCCATCCTATCCTTTTTATCCATCCAAACAACACTTTTGTAAGCCTGCACAAAACGGCGGTGATTTTATCGATTGCGTTAATCTTGATGGCTGGACGATGGATTTCATTTGTGCCAGGCGGGCTGGCCAGTCGGATCACGAAATTACCGGGTATAATAGTCGCAGGGGTGTTGGCCCGATAGAAACCTATGTAGGCTGGGGGCTGGATCTGGGTCACAGGGAGGTGATGCATACACAATCCATTCATTTCGATAAGGGTTTCGAGCTGAATGGTTTTGGCTGGGTAACCAATATCTGGGAAGCACAGTTAGTACATGAGTTTGGTAAGGACCTTATCTGCGGGGCCCTGGAAATGTGGGTGACCGGTACAAAAAAACGCTGGCCCGATACGCACTTTGTAACCTACGGCGAATACGGCGACCTCTGGCGTGCGCAGAATAAAAATAACGATCACTGGAACTACCGGTTCGAGGAACGTGGCTCGGGGCTGGGAGATTCATACAATAACCTCGAAATAAAATGGTTCATGAACAAGGAATTTCGCCTGGCATTGTTGCGCGACTGGCACATGGAAACGCCTTTTTCGGTTATCGACTTTACCCGTTACGACCTGCCCGCAAAAGAACCGCTTGACCCTGACCCGCAACACCCGGTAAAAAACTGGAGCTTGATAAACGAGATCAACCAGAAAGGATTACGTCCGCAGGATAAGCCCGTGCCGATAAAACAATTGAGTAAGCATGATCAGGATATGATAGCCGCTTATTATCCGGAACTAATGCGTTGATTTTGCTTTGATGCAAACAAACCGCCTGGCTAGTAACTTTATTAGCCCCGACCCAGAAAATGTAATACCAGCTGTTCCCATTCCTCATCCAAAGACAGGTTTGGACGCTTTTTTTGTGCTTTGCTATACCAGTAATCGGCATTCCAAATATCCCCTTCTTTACGGTGCAGATAGGCGTGCACCCAGGCTGATGCCAAGTCGCTGAGATGGTCAACCTGGGCATGTGCCTGGTCCCAATCGCCTTTGCCATCGTACCAAAGACTTTTCAACTGATCAGAGAGCCCTCCGCTGGGTTGGTCTGATTTAAATGATTCTTTAAAGTCGGCTAAAGTTTTCATCGGTATTAATTTTTAATGGGTAGTGGGTTGGCTTTTAGCAAGTAACTCCTTTAAATAGTTACCCCAGATAGCAGGGAGAGAATTGGTGCCGTGGCCCTGGGTTTTATCAGTTATCGGCAGTAAAATATACCGGCCTTTTACTACCTTTTTGATTTGTTGCTCCATTATTCCTAACTCGGGCGGATTGATCTGGTCATCTGCCGAATTAATAGCAAACAGCGGGACTTTTATCTTATCAAGGTAGGGTGAGGGGTCATAATTCCGTGATGCATCTAATTGATAGATCAGATCGTTGGCATCCATCTTAGCGAAGCCTTTTTGCATTTCGGCAGCCATGTCATCGGCCTGCTGCCGGGTGGGTAACTTTTTTTGTAATTGCAGCGGACTGCTTCCCATAAAAAACAAGGAAGAGCCTGCCCCCATTAACCCCTGAACAGGTGGTGTAATATATTCGCCGCCTTTCCATTCAGGATCAGCTTCAATCAAATTAATAGCCATTTTTCGCATCATCCGATTACGGCCGGCTATTGGAACCGGTAAACTGGCCAATGGCAGCAAAGCGTCAGAAAAGCCCGGATATTGGTATCCAAACATCCAGGTGTGCATGCCGCCCATTGATGTGCCCATGGTTAAGCGCAAATGATTAACACCCAAATGCTCGGTTAACAAACGGTAATAAATAAGCACCATATCATCATAGGTGTATTTGGGAAATTTCATGTGCAAACCATCACTAGGCTTGCTCGATTTGCCATGACCCACGCCATCAGGTAAAATGATGTAGTATTTATTGGCGTCCAGAAGCTGCCCTTTGCCAAAAAGAACCCTTGCAAACTGGCTGCCTAAAAAGCCTCGACTGCTGCTGCCGGTACCGTGCATTATCAGTACGGCATTGGTTACCTTACCATTTTTATTTTTTATAGGCTTGCCAAAAGTGGTATAATGGATCTTTAATTGTGGCAACGTAATTTCACCGCTTTGAAAAGGGAAGTTGTTGATCAAAAAATAACCGTCAGCTTCATTCGGATAATACTCCTGCGCAAAGGCAATCGAATTGATGAATAGTGCGCTAACTAATAACGCTATAATTATCTTTTTCATAGACTGCTAATTTCCAGATTTCTTCCTTATAAAGCCAACTCATTACGCTTCACCGATTGTTTTTTTAGCCGGTACATCTGCAAAGCCAGTGAACTGATGATCAGCGTCAATCCGCAGTAAAAGCTCAGGGTAAACTCACGGCCTTCTTTAAAGATAACGATCGCCAGAAGGATGGTATACAGCGGTTCCAGGTTAAAAGTGAGACTGACAGTAAACGATGGTATTTTCTTCAGCGTGGCGTTGATCAGGAAATAAAGCAATACGGTGCAAAAGGCAGCCAGCACAACTAACCAACCAAAATCTACTGCTGAAGGAATGATGGTGTTGACAGGGGATAACCATAAAACCAGCGGCATCAACAATGTAAGTCCGATACAGCCTCCGCTCATTTGCCAGAGCATAAAGGTTTGTCCGTCATAGTCTTTCACAATGCGCTCGCTATACAGCGTATATAAGGCAGAGAACATGGAAGAAAACACGCCCAAAGTAATTCCCAGCCGGTAGCTGGCATCCATTCCAAAAATGAGACCTATGCCCAAAAGCGTCAGTCCGCTCAGTAAAAGCTCCTGCACCGATAGCTTTCTTTTATTGACGATCGGGTTAAGAACGGCATTGAAGAAACTGCTTAACGCAAAGCAAACAACGCCCACAGAGACATTCGAGTACTTAATGCTGCCATAAAACAATATCCAGTGGATGCCCAGTAAAAGGCCCGTAAAGCTTATTTGGAGTTTGGATTTGTTGGTGATAGCCGGGAGCTTGCCTTTGATGGCAAAGAACAGCAACATGATGACCGAAGAAAAGAACAGGCGGTACCAACTGATGAGGCCGGCGTTTAATGTGATCAGTTTACCGAATATGCCGGTAAAGCCTGCTAAGATGAGTGCTATATGTAGTTTAAGATATGCTTGTTTCATTTTTTAAAAGCTGTAAATTAAATAAATAGGCAATGTAACCCTATCAAATACAGGGTTTAAATGCCATAATTTATAGTTGTTAAGCTATAAAAAATGAGGCTGGAGGAGGTAGGCAGCTAACGTTCAGCATGGTGAGCTAAAAGTACGATATAATTTTAAACTATTGTATCTCAACTTATCGCGGACGTCATGGACTAAGGAGAAATACCTTGAAAATAGGTTTGTTATCCGGAAAAAGAGAACAACTATTTTTATGTAATTGCAGATGGTGCATATATTTACCCCGCCAGTTAAACAACCAGATCAGATGCAGGGAAATTCTTCAATCCAATCAAAACCAAATTTCAGACTTATATTAACCATTGCTTTGGCGATTGTTTCTATGGGCGTAAAAGCTCAGGAAAAAGCCACTGCGAAAACCTGGAAAGGTTTTGAAAGGATTGAATTTACTGTTGAAGGTCACCCGGCATATTATGTAAAACCCTCAAAGGCGTTGCCCGGTAACCCATGGGTTTGGCGCTCTTCCTTCCCTGACTGGCATACGGATATGGATAGCATCTTGCTCTCCAAGGGATTTTATGTAGCTTATGTAAATGTGGATGATCAGTATGGTAGCCCTGCATCTTTGCAGGTTTGGGATAAGTTTTATTACTACCTCACTGATAAATTATCTTTTGCACCAAAAGCAGCATTGGAGGCGGTTAGTCGCAGTGGATTATATGCTTATGGCTGGGCCAAGAGAAATCCTGATAAGGTTAGCTGTATTTATGCCGAAACACCGGTATGTGATATAAAAAGCTGGCCAGGCGGCAAAGGCAAGGGACCGGGCGATACGGCTTTGTGGAGTCAACTTAAAAGGATCTATCATTTTACAGAAGCTCAGGCTATTGCTTACACTGATAATCCGATTGACAACCTGGAGGGATTGGCGTCGTTCAGGGTACCAATTTTGCACGTTGTCGGTTTGGATGATAAACTGGTTCCGGTCGCCGAAAATACTTATCCATTTGCACAACATTATATCGCAGCCGGGGGACCGATGAGCGTTTACCCGGTAACCACAGGGCCGCAGGAATTGCAAGGGCATCATGTGCCAATAGATAGGCCGGGATATTTTGCTGAGTTTATCTACAATAATTCCTTTCCGGTGAAGAAGACCTTGCCTTATGGTGACTATTATAAAACCGGGAACAAACTGGGCTCTTTTTATAACGCTGCTGCGAAAGGTGGTAAAGTACAGGTTACTTTTCTTGGTGGGTCGATAACCTATAATCCGGGTTGGCGGCAAAAGGTTTGCAGGTATCTGAAAGAGTGTTTCCCAAACACCGATTTTCATTTCATAGCAGCCGGTATCCCTTCATTAGGAAGTTTGCCCCATGCTTTCAGATTGCAACGGGATGTGCTCGATTCGGGCAAAACGGACCTGCTTTTTGTTGAAGCGGCAGTAAATGACAGGGTGAATGGGACTGACAGCATTACGCAGGTGCGCGATTTAGAGGGGATAATCAGGCATGCAAAAAAGAGCAACCCGGATATGGATATTGTGATGATGGCCCTCGCCGACCCTGACAAAACAGGTGATTATAATAAGGGCATCACTCCTGTGGAGATAAAAAATCATCAGCTGGTAGCGCAACACTATAGCTTGCCGTTTATTAATATCGCCAAAGAGGTAAGGGATAAAATGAAAAACAAAGAGTTTTCATGGAATGATGATTTTAAAGACCTGCACCCTGCCATTTTTGGCCAGGAACTCTATTTTGAGACGATTAAAGACCTACTGAACACTTGTTTTGAAGATCAAGCAGGTAAGGCAATCAATTCTAAATCATCTTTACCCAAGCCCCTTAATAAAGCGAGTTTTGAGAACGGCAGTTATTATAATATCAAAAATGCAAAATATACTTCCGGCTGGGCGTATACTGAAAACTGGAAACCAACTGATGGCCTTGGCACCCGCGATGGTTTTGTGAACGTTCCGGTTTTAAGCTCTGATAAACCGGGTGCAGAATTGTCGCTTTTATTTAACGGAACTGCGGTTGGAATAGCCATAGTTTCAGGATCGGATGCGGGGATTATCAATTACGCTGTAGACAATGGACCATTAAAAAGTATCGACCTTTATACCCAATGGAGCGGCATGCTTCATCTACCCTGGTACCTGTTATTAGGCAGCGATCTGAAGCCCGGCAAGCACGTGTTAAAGATCAGCATCAATGAGAAAAAGAATCCATCCAGTAAAGGGAATGCCTGCCGGATCGTGAATTTTTTGGTCAATAAATAACCGGATAAGTGCGTAATTGCAACAAAAGCGATGTGAATGTTTTATCACCTGGCCTGTGGCTGCCCTGAAATGTATATTAATCCATTATTTTAGTGGGTTAATCCATTTTATTCGTTCCCGATAGAAAATAGTTTTGAAACTGAAATAACCAATTTGCTCATACCGGTCCCATTCCGCTCGATTATGCTAAAAAAGTATTTATCTTATTTACCAGGCTTTTTAATGCTGTTTTTAATATTCTTTTCATCCAACGGCGTATGCCAGGTATCCCGTCAGAAGCTCTTTTTTACTAAGCCGGCAAAAGTTTGGGAAGAATGTTTACCGCTAGGTAACGGTAGACTGGGTATGATGCCCGATGGCGGCATAATAAATGAAAACATTACTTTGAATGATATCACCATGTGGTCCGGTTCGCCACAGGATGCGAATAACTACAATGCCTATAAGCGCTTGCCCGAGATAAGAAGGCTGTTAGCCGAGGGGAAAAATGATGAAGCCCAGGCCATCGTCAATGAAGATTTTATTTGTAAAGGGAAGGGCTCCGGCAGTGGTGACGGTGCAGATGTGCCTTTTGGCTGTTATCAAATCTTGGCCAACCTTCATCTTGCTTGCAATTACGGGGTCGATAGCAGTCATTTGGTGGTTAAGAATTATAAAAGATCGTTAAGCCTGGACAATGCTACAGCGAATTGCAGTTATACCGTCAATGGCGTTACCTATACCCGTGAATATTTTACCAGTTTTGGGGATGATGTAAATGTTATACGGATCACCGCCAGCAAGCCTGGGCAGCTAAATTTTTCAATAGGTATTTCCCGGCCTCAGCATTTTTCGACGACAACAACTGCGAACCATCTTGAAATTTCCGGCCAGTTGCCTGATGGAAATGGCGGTGGAGGAATGAAATACTTCGGAAGGGTTGATGTCAAAATTAAGGATGGCCAACTGCTTCATGATCAGCGCAGCCTGCAGGTAAAGAATGCAACCGAGGCTATTATTTATGTTTCTGCTAAGACAGATTTTAAAGATGTAGCCTATAAAACACATGTTGCATCTTTAGTTAAGGCGGCCATGGCTAAAACTTATACAGCCGAGCGTGCTACGCATATCCGCAATTTTCAGAAGTTATTTAATCGTGTATCCATCAACCTGGGAACTGACAAAGCAGGTGAATTGCCAACAATAGACCGCTTGCGAAACTATCAACAAAATCCCGATGCCGATCCGGGCTTACCAGCGCTTTTCTATCAATACGGGCGCTATTTAAGTATCTGCAGCACAAGGGTTGGTTTACTGCCACCAAACTTACAGGGACTTTGGGCCAACCAGGTACAAACTCCGTGGAACGGCGATTATCATTTGGATGTGAACGTGCAGATGAACCACTGGCCGCTGGAAGCATCCAATCTTTCTGAGCTTAACCTGCCGCTTGCCAAACTGGTGGAAGGAATGGTTCCTTATGGTGAGAAAACTGCGAGAGCTTACTATAATGCCCGTGGCTGGGTTGCTCACGTGATCACCAATATATGGGGCTTTACCGAACCGGGCGAATCGGCGTCATGGGGTGTTACCAAAGTCGGCTCGGCATGGTTATGCAACAACTTGTGGCAACACTTCGATTTTACCGGCAACAGGGAATATCTAAGAGAAATTTACCCGGTTCTGAAAGGTGCGGCTTTGTTCTATAATGATATGCTGGTGCCCAATAAGGAAACAGGTTGGCTGGTTACGTCGCCGTCTTCATCGCCTGAGAATACTTTTTATTTGCCTGATGGAAAGACGGCATCCATTTGCGAAGGTCCGACCATTGATAATCAGGCGATAAGAGAGTTGTTTGAAAATGTTATCACAGCAGGCAATATATTACATACAGACAAGGCCCTTTGCGATTCGCTGCAGCAAAAGATAAAACGATTGCCGCCGGTTGGTCAGATATCAAAAGATGGCCGGTTAATGGAATGGCTCAAAGATTATAAAGAGACCGATATCCATCACCGTCATATCTCTCATCTGTATGCTCTATATCCAGGCAACCTCATAACAACAGACGGCACGCCTGAACTTGCCGAAGCCTGCAAAAAAACGCTTGAGGCGCGTGGTGATGATGGTCCAAGCTGGTCGATAGTGTATAAACAATTATTCTGGGCACGTCTTCACGATGGTAATCATGCCTACCTGCTTTTGAAGCACCTTTTGCGTCTGACTGAAAGAACGGACATCAATTATGGTGCAGGCGGTGGTATTTATGCTAACCTTTTTTCAGCCGGTCCTCCATTCCAGATAGATGGTAACTTTGGCGAAACTGCCGCAATAGCCGAAATGCTGATACAAAGCCATGCAGGATATGTCGAACTATTGCCTGCAATTCCTGATGCATGGAAAGCTTCGGGCCAGGTAAAGGGGTTAAAAGCAAGGGGAAATATTACGGTTAATTTCAGCTGGAAAGCTGGTCGAATCACTTCCTATCAATTGCTTTCTCCGCACAAAAAGATTGTTAAGCTAAAAGTAAATGGAGTTATGGCCAATGTGCAGGCAACAAAAGTATAATAGCCAATTTACCCCTGCATGATATTTTTCTTGTATTGCTCTGGAGACACCCCCATACATTTTTTAAAAACGCGTGAAAAATAGTACTGGTCCTCGTAACCCAGGGTTTCGGCTACTTTTTTAATTCTAAAGTCGCTGGTGTTTAGCAACAGGCAGGCCTGTTGCATTTTCAGGTTAATAAAATAATCCACCGGCGGCATGCCTGTAGCTTTGCGGAACAAGTTTGTGAAATGAGATGATGATAATTTAAGCATAGATGCCATCTCTTCTACAGAAAGCCGCTGCTGAAGATTGCTTCGCATATGTTCGATGATTGTTGATATTGGATCGGCTTGTTCTTCTTTTATTTTGACACGATGTTTTTGCGGATAAATGAAGGTGGCAAGGAAATGATGCAAACAAAAACTGGCGTTGCAGAAATTTTCTTTCGTAAAGCCCATCGACAAATTTTCATAGATGTTTTCCCAGATATCCAATGCTTTTTGATTGAAAGCAATATCTACCGGGCCATCAGATAAAGCTATGTTCAGCGATTGATTCATTAATTTGATATCTGCGCCTGTATAGTGTATCCAGTATAAAGTCCATGGATCATTGTTATCTGCCCAATACCTGATATACCGGTCGGTTGACGGAATGATAATAAATTGATTGGCCGTTAGTGTTATCCTTTTATTATCAAGTACACAATAGCCTTTACCCTGCAGGCAATAGAGAAATATGTTATCCTCACACCCTTTCCTGCGCTCGCGATAATGATAAGAAGCCTTTGGGAAATATCCGATATGAGAAATATAAAGTCTGAATAATGCAGGATCTTTCGATACGATTTCGTGCAGTATCTTTTCCGGTATGCTGATCAACCGCTCTCCCTCAAAGCCATCACGTCGCTTACTGCTATTATTCATGGTATTATTGTCTATCCAAAGAAAGTGCAATAGATACAAAGAATAATCGAAACGTGTTTAAAGCAAGTTCTGAGGTGCTTCAATGCCACAGTTATCTGGTTTTCTACAGTTCTTTTGGATATACCCAATCGGTCGGCAATTTCCTGGTTGCTGAGATTGTCCATCCGGCTCATATAGAATATTTCCTGGCAACGCTTGGGAAGTTTTTCTAAATGTTCGTTTAGCTCCGATAGGAGTTCCTCGTTTTTGATGCGGTAATCGCCCTGGTTGTGATCGGGTAAGTAATCTATTTCAAGGTCATTTGAGATTAAAGTAACCGGGGGCTTTGCTGCGCGCATACGGTTATAAACCTGGTAGCGGATGGCCGTAAGCAAAAAGTTGGGCATCGAATCTATTTCCAGTTGGTCCCTGCGGTTCCAGATGCTCAGAAAAACATCATGTACAGCCTCTTCGCTATTTTCCCTGTCTTTCAGGTACCGGAACGCCGTTTTATACAATCTCACCCAGTACCGGTCAAACAGCATAGCAAATGCGTGCTCATCGTCGTTACGTACGGCGAGCCATAGTTCCGAATCATTAGCAAGGGGATTGTGCATACAATTGGTTTTCTAAATTAGGAATAATCCCACATTTAAGACAGTGTTAAAAAAAAATGAAAAAAATATGTGTGTGCTGTGATAAAATACACACTAATATCATGTAAACCTGCAATCATAACCTAAATGATAACCAAAGATGAGTTTCTGGCTCTGTATGAAAAATACATGAGCGGACAATGTACTGATGCCGAAAAAAGGCTATTGGAAACATACCGCGACGAAATGCTATTGGCCGACGAAGGTTGGGAGGATGGAGGAGCTAGCGAAGCAGATGTTCGTGCCCGGATATGGCAACGCCTGAATGAAAGCCGGCAGGTAGTACCTATAAGCAGGTATAAAACCTACAGAAGCAGATGGATGCAGGTTGCTGCAATATTGCTGGTGGCTTTATTGATCGGGGCGCTTTTTATTCCTACTAAAAAGAAATCGGATAACAATGATCAGCTGACAAAAGCCGTCCAACCAAAACCTATTGTTCCGGGCGGCGATAAGGCATACCTCACATTAGCCAATGGAACGAGTATAGTACTTGACGATGCAAAAAATGGTTCACTGGCGAATCAGTCTGGGGTGAAGGTGAGCAAAACCGGTAATGGAGTGGTAGTTTATGAATTCAATAAGACCGCGGAGGCCAACGACGAAAATTCAACATCTCAGTTCAATACGATTACCACCCCTCGTGGTGGTCAGTACCAGGTTGTATTGGCGGACGGCACCCATGTGTGGCTCAATGCCGCGTCTTCCATACGTTTTCCGCAAGCTTTTAATGGCCCTCAAAGACTGGTTGAAGTAAGCGGTGAAGCTTATTTTGAAGTTGCCAAAGATAAAAGTCACCCTTTCATAGTACAGGCCAACGGTACAAAAGTGCAGGTTTACGGTACACACTTTAACGTAAACGCTTATCCGGATAATAATAACGTGACCACCACTTTGCTTGAAGGATCGGTGCAGATGAGCGGCAACGGCCAGGCAACAATGCTGATCCCCGGTGAACAGGGTGTTTCAATGACAGCAGGCGGTGCCATCAGAGTCAGCAAGGCAGATATGCAGCAAACTATGGCCTGGAAAAATGGCTATTTCATATTCCACGATCTGAGCATAGTAGAGGTAATGAAGCAGGTAAGCAGGTGGTATGATGTAGACATCGAATACCAGGACGAGAATGTAAAAACCAACGAATTCGGTGGTGCTATATCACGGTACAAGAGTATAACAGAACTACTTGATAATATGCAGTTAACCCGATCAATTCACTATAAAATAGAAGGAAGGAGGGTTATCATTATGAAGTAGGTTTCCTAACTAATCAATAATGTTGCCTTTTTATAACCAGGAGCGTTCGCAGCGCCCCTGGTATAAAGCTTTGAATAGCTGTCAGGTAACTAACATGATCAATATTTCTCATAACCAATCATTTAACCTAACATTCAAATGTATAAAAAATCTACTGCAATAAGATGCAGGCAATTGCCCTGCGTCCCACTTAAATTGTTCCTGATTATGAAGTTGTCCTTCTTTTTGTGTTTGGTTTGCATAATGCAGGTGGCTGCAGCACCCTCTTTCGGACAAAAGATCAGCCTTGACAAAAACAACGCATCCCTTATTGAAACGTTGAAAGATATCCGCCAGCAGAGCGGTTTTAGCCTTTTTTACAATGCCAAAATGCTGAGAAAGGCAGTGCCTGTAAATGTGCACCTGGAAAATACCGACCTTGCTGAAGTATTGAAAGAGTGCTTTAAGGATCAGCCATTTGGGTACGTTATTAATAACAACACTATTGTTGTTATCCCTAAAGTCATTGTCGCTGCACCTGTGCCTGATATTATTATCACCGGCCAGGTAAAGGACGAAAAAGGGGCTCCGCTGCCAGGCGTTACTGTCAAAATAAAAGGAACTAATACCGGCGCACAAACCGGGGTTGACGGTACTTATAAAGTAAGTGTACCTGGTAACAATGCTGTATTGGTATTCAGTTTTATAGGTTTTGTTACCCGGGAAATTCCTGTAGGTAATCAAACACAAATTGATCTGGTGCTTAAAGAACAACCATCAGCGCTCAACGAATTGATAGTTGTAGGTTACGGTACACAAAAGAAGGTAAACCTTACGGGTTCAGTATCTTCCGTTAGCGGTGAAACGATAAATAAACGTCCTGTTGTTAGCCCTGCCTCTATGCTGGAAGGTCTTGCTCCTGGCGTATCAGTCAATACTGGTTCGGGTGAACCGGGAAATGAGAACGTGTCTATCCGTATCCGTGGTGCCAGTACTTTCAGTGGCGCCGGTTCGGATCCATTGGTACTGATCGATGGTGTTCCCGGTAGTTTCAGCGATCTAAACCCAACCGATATTGAGAATGTGTCGATCCTTAAAGATGCGGCATCAGCAGCTATTTATGGGTCAAGGGCTGCCAACGGCGTGGTGCTGATTACAACCAAACAAGGCAGATCCGGGCAATCGTCGGTTACCTACAATGGTAACTTAGGATACGCCAGTCCTACTAAAATGTATAAACTGGTAACCAACTCCGCCCAATATATGGAGATGTTTAACCAGGCGCGTATTAACAGCGGAACAACCGATCCAAACTCGCTTTATCCGCAGGATCAGATCGATCTATACCGCAACAGCAATGACAGGCTTCATTATCCTAATACTGATTGGCTGAGCCTGATATTCAGAACTGCGCCTACGCAAAACCACAACCTGGTATTTACCGGCGGTAATGATAAAACCACTTACAATGTATCATTAGGTTATATTAACCAGGAGGGTACTGAAAGGGGTTTTGATTATAAGAGGTACAATGCCCGTATCAATTTAACCTCGAAAATCAATGATCATATCAAGTTCGGGACTAACATATTACTGAAATCAGGCACCCGTGGTGCTGTCGCAGGTACACCTTCATCTGCCAGCAACTGGGACGGCTCTTCTATGGACCTTTTCCTTTCGGCTATGTCACAAGCGCCTACTTATAGCCCTTACTTAAGTGACGGCAGCGGTCATTATACTTATAAAGCTTATGACTTTGAGTACAACAATAAAAACCCTATAGCGGTATTGGATCAAAACTTCAGAAGGATCACCAATGATTATGCGGTAAATGCCCAGGGTTGGTTTGAAGTACAATTCAATAAAGATATCTCCTGGTATACCAAAGGTGCGGTGAACTTTAACATGGATAAATACAAGGATTTTAAAGCTACGCTTGATGAGTACAATTTTAAAACCAATCAGCTGGAAACCTCGCTCGACCTAGGTAAGGGTTTAACCGACCAGGATGAGCAAACCGTTTATACTAACTTATACAGCTACCTAAATTATGCGCATGATTTTCACGGGCACAACATTAAGGCGCAGTTTGGTTACAGCATTGAGCAAAGTAAATACCAGTACTTACAGGGCTACCGTAAAAACTTCCCTGACCTGGATCTGCAAGAGTTGAATGCGGGTGGCGCTGATATACAAAATGCCTGGGGTACCTCAAATCAATGGGCCTTAATGTCTTACTTTGGTCGCTTAAATTACGATTATAAGGGACGTTATTTATTGGAAGCCAACGTGCGTGATGACGGAAGCTCGAGGTTTGACGGCGCCAATAAATGGGGCGTGTTTCCATCGTTTTCGGCTGGCTGGCGTGTAACCGAGGAGCCATTTGTAAAGGCAATCAACCTTACCTGGCTGGATAACTTAAAAATAAGAGGATCATGGGGCCAGTTGGGTAACCAAAATGTGGGTAACTACCCATACCAGGCACTCCTAAATCTGACCGGAAGCTATTCTTTTGATAATTCTGGCTTAACAACCGGTGTGGCACAGCAGGCCCTAAATAACCCGATAATTAAATGGGAAACAACTACCATGACCGATGTTGGTGTTGACATTACCATTTTCAGAAACTTTAATTTAACCGCCGATTGGTATAATAAAACCACTTCTGACATTTTAAGGCAGGCACAGGTTACAGCAGTTGTTGGCTTAAGTGCCCCTACTATCAATGATGGCGTTATGAATAATCGCGGTGTTGAGCTGGGTTTATCATACAATAATGTAATACGCGACGGTGCTTTAAGCGGCCTGGCCTTTAACGTTGGGGTTAATGTTGATCATAACAGCAATAAACTGGTGAAATTTGGTCAACCGGAGATCGGGGATTATACCATCAACCAAAACGGACTGCCATGGAATTCATTTTATATGTTGCAGGTTGTCGGCATATTCCAGTCTGCACAAGAGGTGGCCAGCTCGCCTAAACAATTTTCAGACTCTACCTTGCCTGGTGATCTAAAATATAAAGATGTAAACGGCGACGGTAAAATTGATCAGAATGATAAAACCGTTATTGCAGGCGCTTACCCTAAATTAAATTACTCATTCAATTTATCGGCAAGCTTCAAAGGGTTCGATCTGTCGGCTATGATGCAGGGGGTATACGGGGTAAAATCTTACGTTTCAGGATGGGGCACTATACCTTTTGTACAGGGTGCTTCACCAACAACGGATTGGTTAGACGCCTGGACACCGGAACATCCTTCAACCACCATGCCGCGTCTTTATTTCGGGCAAAGTGCACCGGATAAGATCGGTCGCCGGTCTTCTTTCTTTTTGCAGGATGCATCTTATTTAAGACTTAAAAACCTGGTGTTTGGTTATACTATCCCGTCAGATGTTACTAAAAAGATAGGCATCAATAAGCTGAGGGTATATTTTGCCGGTGATAACATGTTTACCATTACCAAGTACAAAGGTCTTGACCCTGAACGTTATGCCAACGGCGACCTGCAGTATCCGCAAAATAAAATATACTCTTTTGGTGTGAACGTTACTTTTTAATTAGCCCCACATGAAAAATCGAATTATAATAATCATCATATCAATTACATCGCTGTTTTTGGGCGCGTGTAAAAAGACGCTTGATCTGAACCCGAATGATCAGATCGCGACAGCAACCTTTTATAAATCAAAGGCAGATTTTGACGAGGCTTTGGCGGCAGTTTATGCTTCGCTTCAGCCTGAAGAATTTGCCGTAGGCATCGGCTTCAGAGATGGCTTTACTGATAATGGCTATAACCAGTTTAACTCCGGTAATGCAAAGGACTTTGTTCAGGGTAATTTTAACCCTACCACCGGCGGTTACGAAACTGCAATTTATGACGATAGCTATATCGGTATTGCCAGAGTAAACCTGTTTCTGCAAAATTTGAATAATTACAAAGGCGCAGATATTTCTGACAGCCAGCGTAAATTGTATGAAGGCGAAGTAAGGTTTATCCGTGCCTTTTTCTACTTCCAGCTATATAGTATTTATGGTGATGTGCCATTGGTATTGGAGCCACTCAATCTGAGCAATCAAAAGCAACCTAAAGTACCTGCAGCCCAAGTATTGACTCAAATAACAACCGACCTTGATTATAGCATTGCTAATTTGAATGCTGCGCCGTATTATTCAAACGGCGGTCATGCTGCGGCATCGTCTGCCAAGGCATTAAAAGCAAGGGTTTTGTTATTTGCAGCGTATGGCAGTACCGGCACACCAGATCCTGCTATGCTAACCCAGGTACGGGACCTTTGTCTTGACCTGATGAGCCAATACAAGCTGAGCACCAATTTTGAGGATATTTTCAGAGATGCTACTCAGAAAAATAACACCGAAATTATGTTCTCTATTAACTTTTTGGCGCCAAATAATACAGCTCCATGGGATATGTACTATGGCGATTGGGATGCCTGTGCGCCAATGCAAAATATGGTGGATGCATTTGAATGTACCGACGGGCAGCCTTACGGTGTTTCGCCGTTGACTGATGCCACTAACCAGTTCAACAACCGCGATCCAAGGCTGGCAAAAACCGTGTATAATGACTCGGTTTATTTTGGCCCGGGCAAAGTTCATCATCCATCAAATCTTAGACCTACAGGTTACGGAGTTATCAAATTCCTGGAACCTAATAATATCCCATACGGATTTTCAACACTTAGCCAGCAAGATGCGGTGATACTGCGTTTAGGTGAAGTTATGCTGATGTATGCCGAAGCCCAGAACGAGGTTGCAGGTCCAGATGCAACAGTTTATAAGGCTATGGCCGATTTGCGTGCACGGGTAAATATGCCCCCTTATCCAGCCGGCTACACCCAGGACGAGATGCGTCAACGAATCAGGCATGAACGCCGTGTCGAGCTGGCTTTTGAAGGCTTAAGGCACTACGATCTGCTGAGATGGCATATCGCCGGCCCGGTGCTTAACGCGGTACAAAGCAGCCTGATCAACTATCACTTTGAGGATAAGTTTTATCATTGGCCGCTACCACAAACAGAAATTGATAAAAGCGGGGGTGTGTTAGTACAAAATCCGGATTATAAATAACAGATGATCATCTTAAATGAAAAAGCGGCTGTCTCAAAAGGACGGCCGTTTTTCTTAAGATACAAGTCTTATTCAACCGGGTATGTGGCAGCCCGTTATATGTCTATCAAAATTTGTTCATTGCACTGCATGCCAGCTTATTATTCTCCCCTTTTGTTTTGATTCGAAAAAATTCAGATTCCGGGGGATCAAAAAATTTATTAGTTTTATAAGGAGAAGGCTTATCATCGATTTACTGATTAGCGTTTCTTTTCTAAGGCGCCACCTCATCTGTACAAGGCGGTCATATAACTAAAAATACGCTATTTGTTATTAAAAAAACAATAAATGAGACACGGCTATTTATTCCTTTTTTTCCTGGCTGTGTTATTACTTTCCTGTCACAAAAAAGATGGTGTTCGGCCTGTAACGAAGCCCGGTCCGGCATTGATTTACCACCAGGACGGAGAAGTAAAACAACTGCTCTATAATGATCCGAATGGGGTAAATATTGTTGTACTAGGTGATGCGTTTATCAAAGACGACCTTGATACGGGCGGCTATTATGATCAGCAAGTCAAGAATACAATTGACTTTTTATTTAGTGTAGCACCTTTTAAACAGAACAAGCAGCATTTTAATATCTACGTTGTTTATGCGGAATCGAACAATAGGGGCGCTGCATCGATTTACCCTATAGATATCACCCGTACCAAGTTTACTTCTTATTTTGACGCAAATGTCACCAGGTTACTCATTGTAGGCAACCCGGATATGGCCGATACCTACATTAAAAAGGCGGTGCCGCTGGAACAGGCACACCTGGTCCTTGTTCTGGTAAACGACCCCCGATATGGCGGCTCGGGCGGATATTATTCAACAACGTCAGTTAACCCAGATTCTAAATATATCATGATCCATGAAATAGGTCACTCCTTTGGCGGACTTACCGATGAATATATTGACGAAGAGTTAGCTGCATCGACCACGAGAGCCGGGGCTACAATATATCCGAATACGGACACGACGAATGATCCCAAAAAAATAAAATGGGCTCATTTTTTAGATCAAAACGCTTACAAAGGTACTGTAAGTGAATTTCAGGGTGGATATTATTTTGCTACCGGTGTATATAGGCCGGAGCAGGGGAGCATTATGCAAGCTTTTAACTTCATCAATTACAACGCCCCTAGCAGGGAGGCTATTGTAAGGAAGATAGATACTATTATACATATTCCCTTCAATTTTAATGAGTTTTTAAAAACAGACAGTGCATCGGCACGGCCTGTTCCCGCATTGGGCCTGGCCAATGGCCCTGTAAGATTACAACCGATTAGCCACGATTTTATTGGCGGAATGGACAGAATGCATTGGTTGAAAATAAATAAAAAGATAAAACCAGGCGAGTAGATTGCTCCAGACGCAACAAATGAAAGCCGCGATCTCCAATAAGAATACTAAAGGGCTTCTTTATTTGAATAGGAACGAATCCTAAGATGGGGTGTTACCGGGTTTAGTAACACCCCATAAAGTGCTGCAAAGCAGCTTGCGATGATTGTACTAGAGTTTAACTGTCGGGGGCAAATATTTCGCGATCAGATCTTCATAATATGGTTTCAACTCGGATACAACCGGCGGTTTAGGGTTTTTTGAATACAAGTCGTACGGATTGAATTTATCGACCCATTTAAACATTTCCTGGTCGTGCGCACTTAATATGTGGTCGTACTCATGCTCACGGTGCTGTGAGTAGAACGAATGATACCGAATCATGTATAAAGCCTCTTCGGGCAGATGGTCTTTTGTAATTTGATACAAATACTCATCATGACCCCAGGACATATGCACATTATCCAAACCGCATTGGTGCGAATAAACGCCGTATTTGGTATTAAAACGCTCATCGTATGTATCCGGGTTATCAGCAAAAAACTCCGGATAAACTATCTTGTCCGAAAATTTACAACCAACCGGAAAAGTGTCGCCAACCACGTTCCACTGCGGTTCGCCGAAAAGACAAAGGACCTTGCCGAGATCGTGAATAAATCCAGTCAGAACAAACCAATCTGGATGACCGTCTGCACGGATAGCTTCGGCAGTTTGCAATAAGTGCTGAAGCTGATCGAGCTGTAGATCCGGGTCCGAATCATCGATCAATGTATTCAGATATTCCATAGCTGCCCACCAGGACATTTCTTTCTTATCAAATTGCAGAAAATTAGCTTTTTTAGCCAGAACATTATCATAGGTTTGATATTTGTGATTGAGCCGGTAAAACTCGCGTACACCGTCTATCTCGGGGCTATCATAATTTCTGAATTCATCTTTAGTCTTTGCGGGTTGGCCAGCCTCAGGGTATCTTCTTAGTACATCTTCATCCCAATCTTCCAGGGACGATAAGGGTGACATTCCGTCTTTATTTTTCATAGTTACGTGATACTTTAATCGTTTAGGAAAATTAATGGGCTACCGCTACAGGCGGTAGGCCCATTAACAACTGATCTCAAATAAAAATATATAACCTCATGTTAGTAGTTCGGGTTCTGTTTAATGACGCCTTTACTTTCATCGATAATTTGCTGAGGTATTGGCATAAAGTAATTTTTAGGCCTTTTAAATGTTCTTGCCGGTACAATTACTGAACCGTTAAAAGGTGCCAGCGGCGATGCTTTTTTCGGTTTGCCGACTATCGTATCCAGGTTGACGAGCTTATCCTTGTCCCAACGCAACAGATCCTGCCAGCGCACATTTTCACCACCCAACTCAACCCGTTTTTCGTGGATAAGCTGTGACATGCCCGCGCCTGTAATTGCTGGTAGTCCGGCTCTTTGTCTAACAGCATTTATTTCTGCATCCCCGGCACCTGCACCGTTTGCCCTGATCTTGGCCTCAGCAACTATCAAATAGATTTCTGCCGTTCTTAATAGAGGCTGTTTCAGATCGAAGTTGAGGTTTTTATCTCCGCTTGGCATATATGCTGTATATTTTCTAATGTAATAACCCGTTGTTGACATGCTTGGAAGCATACGACCTGTAGAATCGCCGGCTTTGCCGGCAAACATTTGCACAGCATCAGCAGGGCTAATTGTCACCATTTTAGTTTGATATGGAATCGAATCGCCTACTGCTAACACAGTAGCTTGTTTTCTTGGATCCCCTGCTTCAAATTCATCTACAAAATTTTGGGTTGGATGATGGAAGCCCCATCCCTGCCACGGCCTTGGAGAAAAATAGATCGAAATAGGTGATTGAAGAGATCCTGAAATTTCACTATTCTGATTCCAAACTGCAAACAGGAGTTCGGTACTGCTGGTTTGCTGAAGACCTGGAGTAAAGTTATCGGTATAGTTAGGTGATAATGCATAATTGCCATCAGTAGTCACCGCAGTACCGTATTGAATTGCTTTTGTAAAATTATCTTCGAACAAATAAAGCTTGCTTAGCAAACCTTCGGCTGTACCCTTGCTAACGCGGCCTTTGTTTGAAGCGTCATAGGTTTCCGGTAATAAATTAACTGCCTTTAGCAAATCCGACTCCGCCTGGGCACGCACCTGGTCCAATGTTGATTTCGGGATATTGTAGCTACCAGTCAATACATTATTTTCTAATACCAGGGGTACTTCTCCATATATCTGGCTTAATATGAAGTATGCATGCGCTCTTAGAAAATAAGCTTCGCCCATAGATCGGTCACGAATAGCTTTATCCATCACCGGCACCTTAGGTATGTAGATAATGGCATTATTTGCCCTGGCAATCTGTTCATAAGCGAAAGGCCATGTATAATAAATTACCTGTAGTGAAGGGTCGGCATTGAGATTGCCAACAGCCTGGAAATCGGGGTGGTCGCCTGCTACGTAAATATCATCAGACTGGTCGTCGTAAGTATATAAAGCGTGGCCCACCCAATCCTCCACATAAAGAATATTATAGATTCCCAAAACATTGGCAATAACATCGTTCTGATTTCGCCAATAAGTGGCTGTGGTATACGAACCCGTTGGTTTTTGCTTGAGCGGGTCTTTTATACAGCTTCCCAAAATGATCATGGAAAGACCTGTTATAATGAATAATTTATATCTATTTGTTATCATGACAATAGGTTTTATCAGTTTAAAAATTCGCTGTTGCTCCAATAGTGATGTTCCTGGCACTTGGGTACTGGGCTACGTCAACACCCTTTTGTGAGTTTGCCGGGGCATTTCCGGTACTGGTATAACCCAACTCCGGCGTATAGCCTTTATAGCCTGTGATCATCAGCACATTGTAAGAGCTCACATACAAACGGATATCAGGCAACTGTACACCAGCTATGTTCTTTTTTGCGAAGGTGTAGCCTAATGAAACACTTTTTAACGATAGATAAGTGCCGTTCTCTACCCACATATCTGATGAACGATAGTTGTTGTTCAGGTTTGCATTACTCAGCCTTGGAATGGTATTGCTGGTACCTGCGCCATGCCATCTGCCTTCCTGCTCAGCATACCAATTGAAAACCTGTGTGGCATCCAGGCCTGCAAGCCTGTCTGCATTATACAATTTGAACCCTGCTGCACCCGCAAAGCTGAACGAGAAGTCGAAGCCTTTGTAATTCAGTGTGCCATGAAATCCAAATACAAATTTAGGGTTCGGGTTGCCCAGGTTTACGCGGTCTTTGTCATCGATCACACCGTCACCGTTCACATCCACAAACCTCACATCACCTGGTTTTATATTGGTTTTGTTCGGGTCGTTTTTAATGTTTGGGTCATTGTCGATGTCGGCTTGTGTCTGATATAGTCCGTTGGTTTTGAACCCATAAAATGATGCAAGAGGCTGACCTGCATAAGTACGGGAAATATCCACGTTCTCGCGGCCATACGGCGTGGAAGCTATATAATCTGAAGGGCCGTAAAGCTTGGTAACTTTGTTGCTCAGAAACGAAGCGTTGGCGCCAAATGAATATTTAAGTTTCCCGGCATTGTTTTGATAGTTTAAGTCGATTTCGATTCCCTTATTGACCATTTCACCAATGTTCTGATTTGGCAGCGTTATGTTACCCGGGTCGTCAGGAAGGTTGGTTTGTGCACCGAAAGTTGCCACGATCTGAAATGGAATAAGCATATCCGTGGTCTTCTTATTAAAATAGGTAACCGAACCTGTCAGATGATTATCTAATGAACCAAATTCAACGGCAATATTGGTCTCATTGGCGCGTTCCCATGTAATATTGGGGTTATCCAGACCGGTGATTATAGCGCCATTTTGTAAAACCGTTGTGGTTCCTAAAGCATAACCGTAACCACTGCCATAGCCTAAAGTGCTCAGATACTGAAAGTAAGTATTAGGTCGGGTAAGCGTGGTAATATTCTGGTTTCCTAACTCACCCCAGCCGCCTGTAAGCTTTAGCGTATTGAAGATGTTTTTGATGCCACCGTCAAAAAACTTTTCATCCGATATACGCCACCCTGCTGAGAATGCAGGAAAATAGCCCCACTGTTTGCCCGGCGCAAATATGCTGGAACCGTCAGCACGCATAGTTACGGTTAACAGGTACTTATTATCGTAAGCATAATTGCCCCTTACAAAATATGATTGCAACCCCTGGGTTGCATAGTTATTGCCACTGTTATTGGCACTGCTTCCAAAATCCAGCACCCGTACATCAGGGTCGGTGTCTGTATAGCCTGTTCTGTTGGCATTTACGTAGTTCCCCTTTAGTAACTGCGCAGAATAACCTGCTGTAAAGTTTATTTCGTGCACATTATTGAAAATTCTATTATAGGTCAGGAAATATTCTTCCAAAAAAGAAGCGGTTTTTGCATATCCCTGGTTAAGTGAAGCAACCGATGGCCCACGGATTTGATCCGGCATCGCATCCTGAAAACTGTAATAGTCCGAATAATTACTGTCATAAGCATAGTTTGCCTTGATCTTCAATCCCCTAAGGATCTCGACTTCGGCATAACCATTGGCCAGTAACCTGTTTGCTTTGTTATAAGCATCAGTCAACCGGGCTGTTGCAACAGGGTTGTTGATATCGCCTAACTGGTTATCAGCCTGTGAAGTGCCATAAGAACCGTCGGGATTAACAACCGGAATTGCCGGGTTAAAACGGATCGCGCTCCACACCAAACCAGCCTGGGTCGACCTTGTATCGGGTGCTGTACTATTGGTATTGGAGTAAAGTATATTTTCGCCGACTTTTATTTTTGATGATATCTTATGCTCCGAATTTGCTCTGAAACTATACCTGGTAAAAAAGGAGTTGGGGATCATACCTGTCTCGTTGTAGTAGTTGCCCGAAAAGCTATATACCGAACTTGTGCTTCCCCCTCTTACCGCGAAATCGGCATTCTGCACGTGACCGGTACCCATCAGCGCCCGTTGCCAGTCTGTTCTTTGAACCGAATAGTATGGATTGCTCCAGATCGTGGGCGGCGCTGATCCGTCATTAGTATAGGATTCTGTCTTCAGTTGCGCCAATTGAGGAGCTGTCAGCATTTTTAAAAACTTTACAGGGCTGTTTGAACCCACATACAGGTTTACAGATGTCTTCGGCTTATCATTATAGTTACCCTTTTTTGTAGTGATAATTACTACGCCATTTGCTGCCCTGGAACCGTATATTGCGGATGCTGATGCATCTTTCAAAACATCGACGGAAGCAATGTCATTGGCATTTACATCATTTAATCCACCCGCGGGGACACCGTCAATAATTACCAGCGGGTCAGAATTGTTTATTGTTCCAGTACCCCTTATGCGGATGCTCGGCACACTACCCGGAGAGCCATCACTCCTGACAATATCCACACCCGCCGCTTTTCCCTGCAAGGCCTGGGCGGGATTACTTACCGGAATATTTTGTAATTCAGTACCTTTTACGTTTACTACCGAGCCGGTAACATTTCTTTTTGTCTGTGTACCATAACCAACTACCACCACTTCATTCAGCGTAGAGGCTGAAGCCGGAACCACAATGATGATGTCTTCGCCTGCCTGGTCACCAACTACAATATGTTTTTGGATAGGTTTTATCCCGACATAGGTAACGATGATATCATACTCGCCCGGAGGTACATTAAACTGGAACCTGCCCTGGATGTCAGTTGCTGCAATCAGGTTAAGTTTTTTGATCGACACGGTTGCGCCTGGAATCGGTTGCTTGTTTTCATCAAGCACAACGCCTTTGATAGGTGTGGCGGCTTCCGATAGCGCTGAAGGGGTATTCTCCCTGACAACCCCGCCCGCCGTTGCCGCTGAAAACAGGAACGTTGCGAACAAGAGCGTGAATGCAGCAGACTTTAACCAAAGCCGCTGATAAAATCTTCGTTCGTTGAAGAGTTTCTCTTTTGGAATTTGAATCATGGAGTTAAGTTTAGTTAGTGTTGTTTCAAAAGTTTAATTGTTAGGTGTCTTAATTATTCCGTTTCAGAACCTGTATTGCCCCGTCGCTTTTGGCAGCGATCATCCAATAGCTGCCGTTGGTGCCGTTCACTTTTACAAGGTTTCTTACATCGCCATCTATTTTTAATCCGGTCTCAGCATATCCCAGTGAGGAGAAGTTTCCTTGCTTGTCTTCTCTCAAAATAGTCCCGATACCCGCATCCAATGGTCCGAATTGAACCCGGAACGGATAAAAATTGCCTGCCAGCAGGATATCCTTGTGACCATCTTTCTGCAGATCATCCACTACTATCCCGTTAACCATACTTGCCTGCGCAGCCTTGGGTAATGCTCTTACTCCCAGCTTACCATGGCCATTATTTTTCAGCACTACTGAGGATAATAAATTGATCTTAAATACCTTGGCCGAGTCCAATTTTCCTTGCGGGAACAGGTCAGTTAGCTGGGCATCAGCATAATCGATGTACCGGCCGAATTTTTTTTGAAGCCACGGCATCTGGTCCATCAGTTCGTCACGGGTATTGAATGGGTAGCTTTTCCCCTGAATGAAGTAGCTTAAAATGGGGAACATGGTGCCGTCGCCGTTAAAATCGGAACAGGTGATCATGACAGGTTCAGTCTGTGATGCTTTAAGCTGTGTATTGAGTCCGAGATTACCGACAATCAGATCGATATTTCCGTCGCCATCCAGGTCTGTAGCATTTATCCTGCTCCACCAGCCATTGGTGCCTGTGAGGCCGTACTCGGTGGTTTTGTTAACCAACACACCTTTATGATTTTCGAAAATGGTAACCGGCATAAACTGCCCCACCACAACAAGGTCTTGCCAGCCATCTTTATTCAGGTCACACCAAACGGCATCGGTTACCATTCCGGGTTCAGCGAGTGTAGCATCCTTCTGTGATTTGTCTACTTCGAATTGAATTTTACCAGGCTGACTGACATTTCTTAAAACATAACTCGGCGGCGCCATTGGGAACATCCCGGGTTTAAATCTGCCGCCAATAAACAGATCAGGCTTACCATCATGATCGATATCTGCGGCTCGTGCACAACTGGCACTAATGGTTTCTTTTGGCAGGGCATTCGGTACTTCTTTAAAATTTCCTTTGCCGTCATTCTCGAATACCCTGCCTTTGTAATTTTCGCTTCCCTGAGGATATTCAGCGCCACCGCCTACCAGGTACAGGTCCATGTCGCCATCGCCATCAGCATCAAAAAACAAGGCATCGGCATTAAATATCTGCTTGTTATTATTCCATGGCTGAGAGGGCGACAGTACAAATCGGCCATCTTTGGTTTGAAGATAAAGCTGGCTGAGCTGATCAACTCCTGCACCAATAAACACATCTTCAAGCCCATCGCCATTAACGTCTGCCTTTGCAATACACGGTCCCATTTTAGAAACCTGGTAAGGTAACAGCGGCGATGTTTTAAAATCAACATAAAGCGATGGCTTATCAACGAAGTTTATTCCGGCTGAATTAGTTACATCTTTAAATAGGGGTTTAATATTTTCTTCATGCTGTGGCAATCCTTTTTGCGGGACTGAAGCATTTTTTTGCTCAACAATCAACAAGCGGTCGCCCTTAATATTTTGCAGGGCAGATACTTCGCCTGTAGGCCATAGTATTTTAACCGACTGGATCAGGCTATCTTTTCCTAAACCAAAATGCATTACCGGGTCCACCGATGATTGGAATCCCCGGTTAAAATATTCCTCCTGGAACTGGCTGCCGTGTGCAGTAGTAACGTAAACTTTCGCACCGACACCCGAGGTGTTTTTATTAGAGCCCTTAAGCTGAATTCTTAAATAATGCTGTGCATGCGATTTTTCGGAAGTGTTATTGCGATAGATCGTTGCAACGTCATTTAACTGGTTGATCACCAGGTCCAGGTCACCGTCATTATCCAGGTCGGCATAAACAGCGCCATTACTTATCGCCTGTTTGGTAAGGCCCCAACTTGCTGTCACGTTGGAAAATGTCAGATCGCTGTTGTTTTTAAATAAGTAATTGGTGAGTTTGGTGGTTGGCATTTTTTGTACCAGTTCCCATATCTCGCCCTTGTCCTGCTTTTCTTTAACATATTGGGGGGAATAACCCGAGGTATACTTTACAAAGTCGAGGTTGGTCATATCCTTCAGGATACCGTTGGTCACAAAAAGATCTTTCCAGCCATCATTATCGAAATCAGCAAAAAGGGGAGCCCAGCTCCAATCGGTATTGGATACCCCGGCCAGTTGGCCGATCTCAGATAATATCGGGGTGCCGTCTGCGTCGTTGCCGTTATTCAGTTGCAGGGAATTCCGCATCAGCTGTTTGTGGAAACCATGGTCAACCAATAGGTTGAACTTGTCATAATTGTCGGCCCCGCGCAGCAGTTTCTGGCGATGATTATCCTCGGGCAGCATATCCAGCTCCATAATATCCGGCTTGTTGTCGTTGTTGAAATCAGCTATATCGCTACCCATCGCAAATTGCGAGATATGTTTGGTCGCTTTTGGCAGTACTTCCCTGAAAGTGCCATCGTGGTTGTTCAGGTACAGGAAATCGCGTTCGTCATAATCATTGGTCACATATATATCTGGCCAGCCATCGCCATTAATATCACTGATGGAAGCGCTCAGACTAAAGTTCAAGCCACTTCCGTCAATATGTGCCTGCACACTTACATCCGTAAAATGCCCATTATCATTTCTATATAGGCGATTGCCAAACTTGGCATTTCGTGTCGCCCTAAGCTTTTCTGTATTGAAGAATGGATTGAAAAATACGTCGGCATGATTAACCATCAGCATATCCAGGTCGCCATCGTTATCCATGTCGAAAAAAACAATAGAAGTAGTATAAGTGCCGGGAGCATCAAGCCCATACGCTTTGGCACTTTCGGTGAATGTGGGAACCCCGTTTTTTACGCCGTTGTTGATATACAACTCGTTTGATCTGTTTAAGCCATCGCCCGGACCGGAATAGCAAACGTAGATGTCTAATAATCCATCGCCGTTAACATCTGCCATTACAACCCCTGTCTTCCATTTATTACGGCCGGTAACACCTGCTTTATCGGTTATATCTTCGAATTTGAAATCGCCTTTATTGAGATATAATTTATTAGGCGTCATATTGCCTGTAAAGAAGATATCCGGCAGACCATCATTATTGAGATCGCCGACGGCAACGCCGCCGCCGTTGTATAAATACTCGTAAGTAAGAATATTCTGATCCTTGGTCTCCGATATGTCGTTTCTGAAGTCAACGTTTGAGTAGGAGGGCGAAATTTCTGTAAAAACAGTGTTGGAACTATGCTTACAGGAAACCAGCAGCACGCATAATAAAGCAGGAAATATGCTAAGTAAAGGTTTCATTACATATAAGTCCTCCCAAGCTTATAGATTAAAACACTGATTCACTGCTGTTAATGGAATATAATTAGGGCCACATTTTATAAAAAATGTAAGACGAATCTAATTTTTACATGCAGGATTATTGGAGTTCGATCGGGATTTATTTGCGAAACCGGTTGCGTGTTATTATCACACTAACTTTAAAAATCAATGCAAACTTTTTAAAAAAATCATTAAAGTTTAATGTTATTTTTAATAGATTTATATACCTTGTAACATTTTTGATACCCTATACGATCTTCATGATCAGCCAAAATAACACTACGATTAAAACCATAGCAACGAAACTTGGCATCTCCAAAGGCACAGTCTCGAAGGCGTTGCAGGATAGTCACGAGATCAGTATCGCGACTAAGAACAGGGTATTAGAGGCCGCCAGTGAATTACATTATAAGCCCAATCACTTTGCCAGCGGGTTAAAAAGCAGGAAAAGTAAAGCTATCGCTGTTATTATCCCTGAAATTGCTGACAGCTTTTTTTCCTTAGCCATCAAAGGCATCGAAACCGTAACGCAGAAGAAAGGCTACCATATCAATATTTATATTACCAACGATCAGATTGAAAGGGAAAAAGAGATTTTCAGGCTTTTGTCTGACGGAAGGGTTGATGGGGTTTTAATTTCCGTTTGCCGCGATGCTACAGGCAGCGATCATATAAAAGAATTAATGGACACGGGCATGCCGCTGGTTTTCTTTGACAGGGCTGTAGAGGATATTGAAACAGGCAAAGTAGTAACGGATGATTTTACCAGCGGGTACAATGCTGCGCTGCATTTGCTTGAGCAGGGGTGCAACCGGGTTTGCTTCTTTTCTATTTCTGAAAATCTTTCGATCCTGCAAAAAAGGGTAGAAGGCTTTAAACGCGCATTGTCGCAACATCATATTCCGGATGCCTGCAATAATGTATACCAGATATCAACCGACCAGAATAAATGCTTTGAAACGATTATTTCCCTGCTGGCAGATCCCGATTTACGGCCTGATGGTATAGTGATTTCGGTTGAGTTGTTAACCATTCCCATTTATATGGCTTGTAAGGCACTTCGTATCAGCATACCCGAAGACCTCAAAGTAATATGCTTTTCTAATCTTCAATATGCATCGCTTTTATCGCCCCCATTGACCACCATCACACAGCCGGCGTTTGAGATTGGCGAACAGGCCGCAAGCTTGATTTGCAGTGCAATCGTCAACAACCGGTCGCTAAGGAATGAAAAGATCATCTGCCCGTCCCGGCTGGATATAAGAGACTCCTCGCTGGTTGCAGTAGTCTGACCCGGCTCATCTCCATCAAACACCTCGAACTATTTGCGATCGCAACGCTGCCACCGCTTTATAACTTATATATAGGTTTTACTTGTCAAGGATTTTGCCCGGTTCATGTAAATAATTTAATGCTATGCTGCCAACAGGCTTCTTTAGTGGCATAATCATTAACATAATTACATATGAAAAAGCAATTATTTAACAAGACTTTGTTATTTCCGTTGGTAATGGCCTTAACTGTGCTCGGTTGTAAAAAGGACAAAACAACAAAATCCTCGGGGCAACAGTACAGCGTGACCCAAACGAACCTGGTGGCAGATACTGCAGGTTTCGGGGCCGCAAAAATTGACGGTGACCTGGTTAATGCCTGGGGGCTTGCCGCAAACCCCAATGGTGCTATCTGGGTATCTTCGAACCGCAAAGGGCTGAGTACCGTTTACGATGGTACGGGTCAGACGCTACTGGGGCCGGTTCATATCCTGTCAGCCAGTCAAAATACAGTGGCAGCACCTACTGGCATAGTCTTTAACGCAACGCCTGATTTCGGGGGAAACAAGTTTATTTTTTGCGGAGAGGACGGAACACTAACCGCATGGGCAACAGCAGGTGTCAACGCAGCAGTAGTTTTTAATGGCGGCGCCAATGCTGTTTATAAGGGTTTAGCAATGGGCAATAATGGCGGTCAGAACTTTTTATACGCCGCTAACTTTAAAGCGGGGAAAATAGATGTGTTTGACAAAAACTTTCAGCCGGTTAATAATGCAGGCTTTACTGACAACACTATCCCGGCAGGCTTTGCACCATTTAATGTTCAGAATATAGAGGGATCATTATACGTGGCCTATGCCAAACAAGCAGGGCCCGACAATGTTGACGATAGTGCTGCGCCGGGCAATGGCTACGTTAATGTGTTTAAGCCTGATGGCACCCTGGTTAAACGTTTTGCTTCACAGGGCCCGTTAAATTCGCCATGGGGAATGACGCTTGCCCCCGCAGGTTTTGCTGCGAGTACGCCTACCATATTGATTGGTAACTTTGGCGATGGGAAGATCAACGTATTTGATACGAACGGAAATTTTAAGGGAAGCTTGCAGTCGGCCGGGCAGCCGGTGGGAATTTCCGGATTGTGGGCGCTCGACTTCTTAACCGCAAATCCAACCGCAGCGAGCCACCTGTATTTTACAGCCGGCCCGGACGGCGAAGCGCATGGACTTTTTGGATTTTTAAGTAGCCAGATGGTTAATTCAAACCCTCCAAGTAACGGGAACAATAATAACAGCGGTTATCCCGGGTATTGATAAGCTTCTTAGTGAATTTTTATTACTTTTTTATAAGCAGGGTTATTACAATTTGTAATAGCCCTGCTTATTTGTTATAGCTCACAAAATATGACCTTTGTATTTCGCTTTTGCGCATATACTGTCACATTTTTTCGCGGTATTTCGCAACTACTTACTCATTTTAACATTTATCAAACGTTTGCGTAATATTCTGATGATATATTCCAATAGCGTAAGGCTGCCCGCATCCCAAATAGGTTAAAATATAAATATCACAGGGTCTGTGAATTGTTTTTTGTGCTGATTTATAAGGTTCACGCAAAATAATTATCAAACGTTTGCGCACAGATTTAATCAGAATTTCGTGACGGCTGATCTACCTTGCAAATAGGTGTACTCACATCCCCTGGTTAATGAGTAAATGATAGACTATAGCCAATTAACAGATCCGGAATTAGTTGTTCTTCTAAATAAAGGAGATCGGCTGGCCTTTGCGCAAATTTATGATCGCTATAAATTTATCCTTCATGCTCATGCAGTAAATAAACTTCGGGACCGTGAAGAAGCAAGAGATATAATCCAGGAGGTTTTCACCTATTTATGGTCTAAGCATGAAGTAATAAATATCTCCGGAAATTTGTCTGGTTATCTTTATGGTTCAGTACGTCATGCTATTTTGAACAAAATTACCCGCCAACAGGTTCAGGAAAAATATTTAGATTCCCTGAAAGCATTTTCAACGCAGGATAATGTTTTAACAGATCACCGGATCAGGGAAAATCAGCTGAGGGAACATATTGAAAAAGAGATCGGCATGTTGCCGCCAAAAATGAGAGAGGTCTTTGAATTGAGCCGTAAAGAACACCTAAATCACAGAGAGATCGCCTGGAAATTGGAGATATCCGAACAGACCGTCAGTAAGCAAATTACCAATGCACTAAGGATACTTAAATTGAAGCTAGGGGTTCTGGCCTACCTTGCTTTAATGCTCCTTCGCTGAGCCAATAAAAAAAATATTTTTCTTCTACCTGTATCCTCCTTCCATCTTTCCTTACTATTAATCAGAGCAGTACCCGACTCGAATTAATATGGAAGAAAGCGAACTAAAAGAAATATTGGAGCGTTACCACGCCGGCGAAGCCACCCCCGATGATTTAGCTTTCTTAGAAAGCTGGTATTTGTCTCACAATGCGTCGTCTTCCTTTTTAATGCAGGATGAAGAGCGTGTAGAAGATGTCGATCAGGTATGGACGCTTATTCAGCCAGATCAGGTTTCTCCAAAAAAGATAAACTTATGGTATCGTGTGGCAGCTGCGGCCGTCGTCCTGATCTTTGTTTCTGTTGGAGGCTACTTCCTGATCAGGCAGAAAAATCTTGTTCCGGCGAATGTTGTTGCAAAAAATGACGCCAGCCCTGGTGTAAATAAAGCCACACTTATCCTGGCTGATGGCAAAAAGTTAGTACTGGAAGATGCGACAAGCGGGCAACTTGCTAACCAGGCCGGAGTAACTATCACAAAAACTACTAAAGGAGAACTTGTTTATACTGTTCGTGCGGCCAATAATAAAGCACAATCCACAAAGCAATTCAACGAACTCGAAACCTCCAGGGGCGAGCAATACCAGGTTGTGCTTCCGGATGGTTCGCATGTCTGGCTAAATGCTGCTTCATCATTAAAGTATCCGGTGGTGTTTGACGGGAAAGAGCGGGTCGTGGAGTTAACAGGCGAGGCATATTTTGAAGTGGCTCATAACAAAGCGATGCCATTTAAAGTGAAGACCCAACAGCAGGAAGTAGAAGTGTTGGGGACGCATTTCAATGTAAACGCCTACAACGACGAAAAGACAACCGCCACCACTTTAATGGAAGGCTCAGTAAAGATTACTTCGATTGCTGATCATAAGAATACCCTGATCAAACCAGGTCAACAGTCTAGTATCAACAACCAGGGAATACAAGTGCGGCAAGTTGACACAGATGAAGCCATCGCCTGGAAAAACGGTTACTTCCTTTTCAATAATGAAAATCTGGAGAGTATTATGCGGAAAATATCCCGCTGGTATAATGTGGAAGTAGTATACAAAAGTGATGCCCCCCGCTCAATGGTTTTTAGTGGTACTGTATCGAAGTATAAAAATGTTTCGCAAGTGCTCAAGACCCTTGAACTAACAAATTCAGTTCATTTCAGGATTGATAACAGCAAAATCACTGTAGGCAATTAAAGCCCGATAAAATCTACCAATAACAACCAATTTATAACTAAACAGAGAAAAAAATGAGACATACACCGAAAGACCCGTAGCGGTAAAAACTGATGGTGATCTGTATAAAAGATCAGGGGTGCTTGCGACACCCCTGAACGCTTATCTGATCAAACCTAATAAGTGTTGAACCCTATTTTTTATTTAAACAGACAACTCAAATGTATAAAATTTACTCAGAATTTTTATGCAGGCGCCATTGCCGCATATCCAAGTTCTTGCTCACGATGAAACTAACAATCTTTTTATTGATTGCAGCCATAATGCAGGTAAGCGCTACCACCTTTGCGCAAAAGCTGAATTTGAAACAGAAAGAAGTCACCCTTAAACAAGTTTTTAAGGAGATAAAAAAGCAAACCGGCTATGATGTATTGTATCAGCCTGACAAGTTGAACGACAGTCAAAAGATCAATGCCGATTTTAACAATGCGCCATTAGCGGAGGTGATTAAAGCCTGCCTTCAGGGGCAGTCACTGGGTTTTACTTTTTATGAAACGACTATTGTTATCAAAGGGGAAAAACCAACGACAAATGACAAATCCCAGCCGGAAGACTCAAAAAAGATTCAACTGGCGGATGTTTCTGTAAAAGGAACTGTAAAGGATAAAACCGGTCCTTTGCCAGGAGTAACCGTTGTTCTAAAATCTACCGGAAAGGCGCTGACAGTTACAGATTCGAAAGGCAGTTTTAGTGTTACCGTTCCCGAAAACGACGTATTGATTTTTAAGTATGTCGGTTATAAACCGATGGAAGTCTCGGTCAACGGTAAAAATACTTTGGATATTGTCCTCGAAGAAGCCAGCACTAGTTTAAATGAATTGGTGGTTATCGGTTATGGCACCAAGCAAAGAAAATCCCTAACAGGAGCTGTTTCTTCCGTGGGCGCCGAAGTATTTGAATCCCGCCCCGTTACCAATGCGCTGCAAGCATTGCAAGGCGAAGTACCAGGCATGACGATTGAACGCTCGTCTGGCCAGCCTGGCAATGAAGGTTACAGCCTGAATGTAAGGGGATATTCCTCCACCAATGGCGGAAACACACCTCTTGTATTAATAGATGGTGTTCCCGGCGATTTGAACTTGCTCAATCCGGATGATATTCAATCTGTAGATGTTTTGAAAGATGCTTCTGCTTCTATCTATGGTGCAAGAGCGGCAAACGGTGTATTTATTGTCACCACAAAAAAGGGTAAAAAAGGTAAGGCAGTGATCAGCTACAGTGGAAATGCTGCTATAACCAAGGAGTCGGGCATGATGAAGAGCCCTACAACTTATCAGATGGCACTTATGGATAATGAAGCCAACATCCACAATGGATCGGCGCCTATGTATACACCTGCTTTACTGCAAAATATTATAAATAACGACCCTAACCCGATCGATCATCCGCTATACGGCGGTTGGAAACTCTTTTTTACGAATACCGATTGGATAAAAGCAGTTATCGGAAATGGCTTCCAGCAAAAACACAATGTAAGCATATCCGGAAGCAACGAAAATTCATCTTACTACTTATCGGGGGGCTATTCAGATCAAAAAGGTGTGATCCGCTATGCCGATAATGGAGCCAAGCGCTATAATCTTCGGCTGAATTACGACTACAATCTTACCAAATGGCTTCGCCTGGAAACAAAAGTGGCAATCGAGAATCAACGCCGTACAGATATCGGTGGGGTAGGTTCTGCCGGTTTGATACAGGAAGCGACCTTCGGCATGCCTAATGTACCTATTACCAATCCTCAAGGCGAGTACTTTGCCCAGGGTGGTTGGGGAAATGCTGTGGCAGAAGCTAAAGAAGGTGCTACCTCTACATTCCTTACCCGTAATCTGAATACCAATTTTAAATTAATTGCTGATGTGGCAAGCGGTTTGAAACTGAACTTCCAGACAGGTATTAACTACTCATCAGAAAATGATAATGATATTGCCAAATCAGTTCCACTATATACCTGGGATGGCGCCCTGGCTTACTATGCTATTGCCAATCCGCAACAGGCGAGCCTGACGGTGTATAATTCTCAGACAACTTACCGTGATTATACCGGCTACCTGCAATACACCAAAAAATTTGGTAAGCATGATTTTGATTTTATGGCAGGTGCCTCTCACGAGGAAAATGATTTTGACTGGTTTAACGCCAGGCGGGATAATTTCACTTCGCAGGATGTATGGGCGCTCAATCTTGGTGGCACAAGCAATATGACCAATGGCGGCGGTGGCAATCACTGGGGCATCAACTCTTTATTTTCCCGGTTGAGCTATGCTTATGATAATAAATATTTGCTGGAAGGCAGTGTGAGATATGATGGAAGTTCCCGGTTTGAGCCCGGCCATCGGTATGGATTATTTCCAGGCGTTTCTGTTGGCTGGAGGATCTCGCAGGAAAAATTCCTGAAAGACGTTAAGTTCATTTCCGACCTGAAATTAAGGGCTTCTTACGGACAAACAGGTAACCAGGAAGGTATAGGCCTGTATGATTACCTGCAGCTGATCAGTATTGGCGGTATGTATCCTTTTGGGGCGGGTAGCCAAACCCAATCTGCTGCACTTGCAGGTATGGTATCTACCAATCGCACCTGGGAAAGATTGATCAATAAAAACGTCGGCATTGATGCAAGCTTGTTCAATTCTAAGCTTGATATTTCTTTCGATTATTTCATAAAAGACAACAAGAATTTACTCATCCCTGTGACATACCCTAGTCTGCTGGGATCGGTAGCGCCTTATTCTAATTCAGGACAATTGAAAACATGGGGCTTCGAGGGCTCAATTGGCTATAAGGACAAAATCGGGAAGGTAGATTTCTCAGCCAGGGTACTAATCAGCGATGCGCAAAATAAGGTTGTCAACTATGGGGGAGCTGATACCTATGTTCCCGGCATAAACAACATCCGCCAGGGTTACCCGATCAATACATATTTCGCGTATGTTTTTGATGGTTTGATACGAAACCAGGCTCAGTTAGATGATTATAAAAAATTAGGTGGCGTGCCATCAGATATTCAGATAGGCGACGCCATGTTTAAGGATGTCAATCACGATGGTAAGATCAGTGCATATGGCAATAAACCCGGAGATGATGGTGATGTGGTGAATGTGGGAACAATTACACCGCGATATAATTTCGGACTTAACCTGAGTGCGCTTTACAGCAATTTTGATGTGAGCGTATTCCTGCAGGGTGTGGGTAAACGCACCATATTCAGGACCGGTGAATATGCTATTCCGTGGAGCGACTGGTGGAGACAACCGCCTGCATTTTATTTTGGCCAAACCTGGAACGCCGACCGTCCGAATGCTAAATATCCGGAGCTGAGCAATGGCAACATTCGCTATTGGAACTACCAGCCGTCAACCTTAATGGAGATCAATGGTGCATACGTCAGGATGAAAAATATAACAATAGGTTACTCGCTGCCAAAATCATTGGTAGAAAAGGTATGGCTTTCAAAGGTGCGTGTTTACGTTAGCGGACAAGACATTTGGGAAAAAGACAGTGTGCCCGGCGGGTGGGACCCTGAGGCAGCGCAGTGGGGTTATAACTATCCCTTCCAAAGATTCTTTTCGTTCGGTCTTGATGTAACCTTAAAATAGTAGAAATCATGAAAATTTTGATAAATAAGAAATATTTATTCCTGCTGGCGGTTATTGTAGTAGCTGTGGGATGTAAAAAATCGCTGGAACTTACACCCAAAGATCAGCTATCCGATGTGTCGTTTTGGAAATCGCCTAATGATTTTCAATTGGCAGCTAATAATTTTTATAATGGCTTACAACAAGTGCCGGAATATATTGACAACAATTCGGATATAGCCTTTGGTTCAGGGGCCAATCCGGTCAGCAATGGTTCCTACCTGCCGGCTGCAACATCGGCTGTTTGGGATTCTTGCTACAAGCAGATCCGGGGTACTAACTATTTGTTGACAAAAGCACCGGCATCCAACCTGGGAACAGCTATTGACCGCTGGGTAGGTGAGGCAGAATTTTTTAGGGCTTATAATTACTGGAGATTAGTAAAAACATTCGGTGGTGTACCAAAAATTGATAAAGTGCTGGATGTAACCTCACCCGAACTGTATTCCCAAAGAGCAACGCAGGCAGAAATAGTCGACTTTATACTAAGCGACCTTGACAATGCAATACCAAAACTACCAAAGCAAAGCCAGCTTACAGCCGATGAGCAAGGCAGGGTAACACAGGGAGCAGCATTGGCTTTGAAGGCAAGGGTGGCACTATACGAAGGTACCTGGGCCAAATATCATGGCGATACTCAACCGGAAAAATACATTGCGGCAGCCGTGGACGCTGCTCAGCAGGTAATAACCTCTAATGAATATGCCTTATATACCGACCAGGGTGCGCAGAGCTATAAATATTTGTTTATTCAGCAGGGCGATGACAGCAAAGAATCGATTCTAGCTTACCGCTATTATGCTAACCGTATCGTGCACAACTGGACCCGCGAACTTTGGTTCAATGCAATGGTGCCAACAAAGAACCTGGCTGATACCTACCTGGCCACTGATGGCCTTCCGATTACAAAATCGTCCTTGTTCCAGGGTTATAATACCCTGACCAGTGAATTTCAGAACAGAGATCCGCGTATGAGCATGACCTTTATCGTTCCGGGAAGTTCTATTTTCTTTGAAGGCGGTCTGATGCAACCTACCTTTCCGGGCTTTACAGGTACCAATGCAACACATACCGGTTATATGATCCGGAAGTTCCTGGATGAAACACTTGCTGCAACACAGTTTCAGGGAGCTTATGATTTCAAGGAATTTCGTTATGGAGAAGTATTGCTGATAATGGCAGAGTGTTTATATGAACAGAATGGTCAAATTTCTGATCAGGATCTTAACCAAACTATCAACTTGTTGCGTACCCGGGTGGGTATGCCGGCGCTAACCAATGCTTTTGTTAGCACCAACGGCTTGAATATGCTCGATGAGATCAGAAGGGAACGTACTGTAGAATTAGCTTTTGAGGGATACAGACGTGATGACCTGCGCAGATGGAAAACTGCAGAGACCGTATTGCCGCAAGCTTTAAAAGGGGTTAAATTTGTTGGAACAGAATACCAGCAAAAATATCCAGACTTGAAAGTGGGCACTGATATCCAGGTTGATGCCAATGGCTTTATACAGGAGGAGCCTGCAAGTGCCCGTGCCTTCCAGCCAAAAGATTATTTGGATCCTATCCCGTTACAGCAGATACAGTTGTCTAAAGGGACGCTTACACAAAACCCAGGTTGGTAATTGTTTATAAAAATTTAATTAAGAGTAAAGAAATGATGAGAAAGGTTATTTTAATTGTATTAGCTCAATTATTATTTACCGGTGTTGTTTTTAGCCAGGTTTATCAGGGACAAATCGATTCGTCCCTGATGCCTGCGTTAAGTCCGCACTACCGGGCAGAGTATACGTTTGACAAACCTACCAAACCTGAGCTTTGGAAAACTCAGAGTGGTTTACATGTAAGTTTCGGATCAGAAGATGCCTTGTATTTCCGTGCAGAAGTACCTGAGGTGCAACCTGACCTAACGTGGTCTGCATGTGGCTGGCGTGGCGAGCGCCTGAATACGCAAGTTTTGGTATGGTCGGCAGATACTATCGAGCAGGTACGTTTCAAAGCAGGCGACCTTACAAACGGACACGGTGGTGTGATCAGTAAAAACAACATCGCCATAAACATGGTGCGCTATGTGCTGGCTAATTATCCATACGGTGCAGCAAATGTTACTTGCGGCGATTCTCCGTATAAGGGCGGTTTCCTGATGCCTGACCGGTTCGAAAAATTCGATCGTTTTGATTTGCCGGGGAAAACCCTGCGGCCTGTTTGGATAACTTTGAATATCCCTTCCGGGGCCCAGGCGGGTAAATATCAGGGGACTATAGAAGTGATATCAAAAGGGGCCACTAAAACGCTTAAACTGAACGTTGAGGTACAAAACCAGATTTTACCTGCGCCGCACGAATGGAAATACAGGCTTGATCTGTGGCAAAATCCATGGGTGCTGGCCTGGGATAATCACCTGGAGCCATGGTCCGAGGAGCACAAGCTACTATTGAAAAAGCATCTGAAACTTTATGCTGATGCAGGAGGGAAGTACATCACTACATACGCTGTTAATTCCCCTTGGAGCGATAATTCCTACACGGTTGAAGGAGGAATGATTGAATCCATCAAACAAAAAAATGGTACATGGAAATTTGATTATAAGATATTCGACGAATATGTAGAGTTAGCCATGAGTGTAGGCATTGATAAGGCGATCACAGTTTACACGCCTCTACCGGGAGGCTACCGTTTCCGTTATATTGACGAACAAACCGGAAATTATGTAACTGAGTCATGGCCGCCTACCTCAGAAAAATTCAAAGCTTATTGGAACCCTTTCCTTAATGATCTGAGGGCACATTTGATCAAAAAAGGATGGCTGAATAAAACCTATATCGGGATTAATGAAAGTGCGATGGACGAAACCCTGGCAGCAATTAAGGTTGTTCGGGCAAATTCAGCGGACTGGAAAATCACTTATGCCGGCGATTGGCACCCGGAACTTAATGATCTGCTAAATGATTATTGTTTCCTTGCCGGAAAAGAATCGCCGCTGGATGTGATTAAAAAACGTGCAGAAAAAGGTTTCACAACCACTTACTATGTGTGCTGCAACCCGCCAAAACCAAATAATTTCCTTTTCTCGCCTCCTATAGAAGGGCGATGGATCAGCTGGTATGCTTCGGCTTGCGGCTACAACGGCTTTTTGCGCTGGGCTTATGATGCCTGGACGCAGGACCCGACAAGAGATTCCAGGCACATTTCCTGGCCGGCCGGTGATTGCTACCTGGTTTATCCGGGTGCAAACAGCGGTATCCGTTTTGAAAAGCTCAGGGAAGGGATTGCAGATTACGAAAAGATCCGCCTGCTGAAACAAATGGCTGCTTTATCAACCAATAAAGAAGCTAAAGCCTTAGTTGGTCAACTAGACGAACAATTAAAAAAGCTGACTATCGAGCATACTTTTAATGAAGATGAGCTTAAGGCACAGGTTGCTGCAGGACAAAAGCTTGTTAGAGAATTAAGTGAGCGCCTGGCTCAGAAAAACAAAAAATAATAATATATGTGGCGTAAAATTTTGCTGGGATTAATACTGGGCGGTACGATTTTAAATTGCACCGCTCAAAATAAGCTTTCAAAAGTTGAGTGTACGGAACGAGACGATTATAAATTGACTCATGAACTGACCCCATTCGGTCCTATACCGACGGCCTTTGATCCCAATGGCGTGTACCCATATGTGAGTTACTGTGAAACCTCAAACCGGCCGGTTCTGAAAAGGTATCATTATATCATACTGGAGAATGACCGCATCAAGGTTACCATATGTCCTGATTTGGGTGGAAAGGTGATATCGATGATCATTAAAAAATCCGGGAAAGAAGTTCTGTACGTTCCTGATGTGATCAGGCAGACAAGGATATTGCCCCGTTTTTACTTTACAGCAGGAGGAATAGAAGTCAGCTTCCCGATATCGCATTCACCCAGCCAAAACGAAAAAGTAAAATATAAGATCGAACGGACAGCGGATAGAACCTATGTGACTTGTGGGGAGCGGGAGCTGCGTTTCGGTATGCAATGGTCGGTTGAGTATTCGCTGGGAGTTGATGATAACTTTTTAACAGAACGTGTAGTTTTCAATAATCCGGGTACAGGCACTTATCCGTGGATGTCATGGTCAAATGCCGCTATTCCTTCAGCGCCGGATACGAAGTATGATTTCCCAAAAGGAAGGGTTCTTTCACATTCATCCAAACTGGATACTATTGATTGGGAAAAGGCCGGACCAAAAACACAGGCAGATATCAAAGAGATGACAGGGTATTTCTGGCAAACCAGCGATGTAAATGCATTTGGCGCTTTTACACCTTCATTGGGCACAGGACTGTATCATGTCGCAAGTGAGAAAATCGCACCCGGTATCAAATTATGGAGCTACGGTGTGGCAAACGATACCTCATGGTCAATGCTGAGCACTGCCAAACGCCAGCAATACATTGAATTGCAGGGTGGACCGATACGGGATCAATCCATTAAACTGGAGCTGCATGCTAAAGAAAGCAGGTGGCATGTAGAATACTGGATCCCGGCGGATAAGGAATTGGATATTCATCAATTGAAAGTCCCGGCAGAAACATTGAGGCCCGTAAAAGACATCCCATTTTTTGGATGGGCACGCCCGGCCGATGTAAACGTTTGGGAAAACCTGCAGCATGCTTATCAGAAAAAGACAGCTGTTCCTCAATACCCGGGGATCGAACTCAATTTATGGCCGCCATCCGGAATGGAAAACCTGGATGCGCCGTTTCAATGGGCCATCAGCAAAGCAAACGGAGCAGCAAATGATCACTGGCGATATTATTATGGGGCCTGGCTGGCAGGAAGAGGTAAAGCTGATGAAGCGATAAAAGTATTATCCCTTTCTAAAATAGGATTATCAAAAGCACTGTTAGCCAGGTTGCTCACTCAAAGGAATGATTTAGCCGGTGCACGGAAAGCATTTGAGTCGATAACTGAGCCCTGGCTTCAGATACATCCGCAGATAATTATTGAGCGGGACAAACTGCTTAAAAGCATCGGAAATGCAACACTAGCCGAACGTGAGCAATGGTTGTCAAAGGTAGATGCCCTGAAAGATGAATTTGTGACAGAGCGGAAAGTTCAGCTTTTGATCGATAAGAACGAAGTGCAGGCGGCTAAAGATTTATTACTATCGACACCATTTCAAAAGGTACACCAAACTTATACCCGCACCGACCTGTGGATGCAAATCTGCAAAAAACTGAATACATCACCTTTCCCGATACCTGAACAGTTAGGAGAAGACCAACTGGCGAGGTTTGGTGCGTACCGGGAATATAAAAAATAGACTTTAACAGGAATGTATGCGGGGCGGATTTTTTTGCGTGAAAAATTAAGCGTTCTTTTAACACTTATAATGAAATATTTATGCCTTATAGTCAATCAGATTTAATCAATATAGTATCTAATTTCGAGATAACAGATGGTGTGGCCGCTATAGAAAATTTGGGCATGGGGCATATCAACGATACATACATTGTTAACAGCGCTTCAGATAATCAGCCTGGTTATTTATTGCAGCGGATCAATCATATAATCTTCAAAGACGTTCCGGCACTGATGAACAATATTTTATTGGTGACTGATCATTTGAAATCAAAACTGAGATCAGTACCTGGTGCTGATCCGGAAACAGAGGTGCTCTCAATTGTAAAAACAAAGGATCATTTTTCTTACCATCATGATAGCCAGGGAAACTATTGGCGGATGTATGTCTACCTGAAAAATACCAAAAGTCTTGATTTCGTGGCAAATGGTGAACAAGCGCAAGAGTGTGGAAAAGCATTGGGTAAATTTCAGTCTTTGCTGGCTGATTTCGACACTTGGCGATTACATGAAACTATACCAAATTTTCACAACGTCGCTCTCCGGCTCAGTCAATACCATAGGGCGCTGGATAAGAACCAGGCAGCGAGAAAGCACCTGGTTGGCGAAGAGATCGGGTTTATCAATGAACGAATTGAGCGAATGTGCGCCATACTGACTTTGATAAAAGAAGAGCGTTTGACGCTGAGAGTTACCCATAACGACACAAAATTCAATAATATACTTTTGGATAAAAACGATCGTGCGCAGTGTATAGTTGATTTGGATACGGTTATGCCCGGATATGTAGCATATGATTTTGGTGACGCGATCCGTACTCTTATTAATACAGCAGCTGAAGATGAGAGCGATCTATCTAAAATAGGTTTGAATATGCCCATTTTTGAGGCATTCACAAGAGGATATTTAACAGAATCTGCTGAATGGTTGACCGAGGGAGAAATAAAATCGCTCTGCCTAAGCGTACCGCTTTTTCCATACATGCAGGGAGTCCGTTTTTTAACGGACTATTTGCAGGGAGATACTTACTATAAAACGCAGTTCCCCGATCATAATCTTCAACGCGCACGTGCACAATTTGAGTTACTGAGAAAACTTGAGGCACAATATGAGAAGATAGAGGACATTATTTGGGAAACAGCGAATCGTTGCCTGGATCTGACCTATGCACAAAATAAGCTCGGGAATGCAAAATATTAAGGATGAGGTTAGTTCCAACCCAATTTGATCCTAAAGAAAACGCAATCTGAGTTGCGGTTTAGTTGATGAAAATGCTGCCGGTGAGATGGCAACATTCAAAGCCCCGTTACAGGAATTGTTTCGGGGCCTTTTAGTTTAGTTATATTACGAAATAAGTCGTCAAAAAACAGCAGGCTCCTAATATGAAAAGCACCCCGTGTTTTCACGGTATTTTTCTGGGTGAAAACACCATAGGCAAATTGCCTGGCTATCGATATGCCATTCCTGGACTGAAAGAAAAACGTCAATTGTTGTCGCGGGAAAAGGTTTTTTGAACCGTTCCCGGATAATGTTCACCTGAATATCTGTCAAATTAACATTTCGTATTGAGCAATTTTGATTTTAAAAAATAATTAAAAATAGCTAACCAAAGACTTCTGGTTCCGTATAATCAAGTATAAATCAATAAAATACCCGTATAGTAGGGTTTGCTTTTTGATTAAACTCCGCGCTTCTGTTTCAAGCATTCACGACATACAAACGCGCGGATTAATAACATTCTTCTCCTCTTGTTTTTGACCATTTACAACCTTATGCAATTTTTATATGAGTCGAAACTACTTTTTGTCACGTACGAATTTTTATTGCCTGTTTAAGCCCATACTGACCAGTTTATTGGTTTTGGCCTTTGCAGCGGGCGTCAACGCACAACATATTTTTGCAACCGGTCAAAGCAATGGTTCAACAGGCATATGTTTGGGATGCTCGGTATCTAGCCCTACTAATGCACACGACTCAAATTTGCAGAGCTATTCTACTTTAAACGTCACAGTAGGAATTGCAGCAACTACTTACCAAACTTTAATATTCCCCGCTGCGGTAGCACCCAACACCCCGGTTACGATCAAACTCGGCAGTGGGAACAACCTACTTTCGTTAACAGCTTTAGGAGCTGTTTCTATACAGGCATATAATGGAGGTTCAACGGCAGGCGGATCAATAACAGCATCAACACTGATAAGTGCTTTAAGCAGCAATGATCAGTATGAGTTAACAATAACTCCCGGAGTAGCTTATGATAGGGTGAGGGTAACTTTAAATGGCGGGGCGGTTGGTGCACTTGCAAATTTATACCTGTATGAAGCATTTTATAATCAGAGCGGAAGCGTTGCCTGCAACAATGCGTTTGATGAGCTCCATGGTATTTCGGCCGGGTTAGTTGGCCTGGGAGCAGGCATCGGCGGAGTAGTGAACCCTCAAAATGCATTTGACGGAAATTTGACTACAGCAGCTACACTAAACGCGGGTGTAGGTTTACTTGGCGCATACGCACAAGAAACGGTTATCTTTCAGGCACCATCCCAGTTAGGGGATTCCGTTAAGTTAACTTTGGGTATCCCTCAATCATTGATCAACGCCGGATTATTATCCAATGTATCGGTCTCAACACTCAATGGGAATACCAGCAATGGGGACAGCCATTTCTTAAATTCTCCTCTGCTCAACGTCCAGTTACTTGGTACCCAGATCATCGGCTCTACACTAACGCGGCAGGTGGTGGTAAGTTATGCCCCTACAAGTATTTTCGATCGTGTGCAGCTGAAATTAGGTGGGATAGCCAGCGTGTTATCGACTTTGAATTTTTACGAGGCACAAAAAATAGTTCCGAACCCTGTGGTGTTCATTAATGGTGTCCAGGCAAATAGCACTACTATTTGCGCGGGCAGCAGTACAACGTTATCACTAACAGCCTCAGCCAATACGCAATATAACTGGTATACCCAGGCAGCAGGTGGTATACCGGTATTCACAGGCAACACCTTTGTTACACCGGCATTGAATGCCACCACGACCTATTATGTTGCCGCAAATCATACGGGTTGTACAGATCAATCTGCAAGAACCGCGCTTGTTATTAATGTTAATCCGATTCCTGGCGCGCCCGTAGTGCCGAACAGCACAATTGGCGTTTGCAGCGGAACACCAGCAACCTTTACAGCAAATAATGTTGCCGGGGTTAGTTTCAATTGGTATAGCCAGCCAACGGGTGGTACCCCGATATTCACCGGGAGCTCTTTTACTACTTCTCCGCTTACAACAACCACATCTTATTATGTGGAAGCAGCTAATGGCTCATGTACCAGTTCATCCCGAACGATGGTAACGGCGACAATAAATGCCTTGCCATCGGCGCCTGCGCTGACTGCGGCAAATGCTACTATTTGCTCCGGAAATACGGCGGCACTTTCAATAGCATCGCCGGCCGGTGGTTATACTTATAATTGGTATACCACTGCAGCAGGCGGAGCACCGGTATTTACAGGTGTAAATTTTACGACCCCTGCCTTAACAACCAACACCACCTATTATGCAGAAGCAGTGAATAGTTCGGGATGTGTTAGCGCCGGACGAACCACGGCTACGGTAACTGTATTACCGCAACCATCGGTCCCAACTTTGAGCGCCGACAAACAAACCGTTACGACCGGGCAATCAGCTACGATCACAGTGACAAACGCCCAGTCGGGCATAGTTTATAACTGGTATACTTCCAATATTTCATCTACTCCTATTTTTACGGGGACGGCTTATCAGACACCGCCACTAAGCACCGGCACCACTTATTATGTTGAGGCAGCTAATAGTATAGGATGCCTTTCGGCAAGCCGGGCACAGATAACTATTACAGTTGCGCCGGATGTAGCCGTTAATCCTGCCACGCAGAATATAAATGCGGGTAGTACAGCAACTTTTACGGCGTCATCAACTACGCCTGGCGCTGTGTTCAATTGGTATACAAGTCCGACAGGAGGAACACCGGTATATACAGGAGCGACGTTCACTACGCCGCCTTCATTCTCAAACACCACCTGGTATGTGGATGCTACTGATCCGGCTACCGGGGTAACCTCAATATCCAGGGTTCCGGCTGCCGTTATTATAAATTCTACACCGTCCAACCCCGTTCCTTGTGATGCTGCGACCACGCAGGTGAACAGTACCAGCGGAATACTTTGTATTGGATGTGCTATTTATAATCCCGGAGGATCGGTAGATAATAACAGTAACACTTTTTCGCAATTAGATGTGCCGATAGGTATTGCAGGCGGCTATGCACAGCAAACACTGCAATTTGCAAGCCCGGCTATCACAGGAGATAGTGTGGTACTAATGCTGGGTATACCGGGAACATTAGCCAGTGTAAATGTTCTTTCACAGATCAGCATAGCAACCTATAGTGGGGCTACATTCAACAATGACCGCTTCGCTTTGAATGGTTCGCTTATCAATGTGAATGTACTGAGCGGAACAAGTATTTTTAGAGTGGCCTTTAAAGCAACAAGTGCGTTTGACAGGGTCGAAGTAAGATTAAATTCAGGTTTGGCAGGTGTTTTCAATGCGCTTAATATTTATTATGCGGCACAGGAAGTTCCGGCTCCAATCATCAGTACGCCAAATATTAGCATATGCCAGGGGCTCCCGGTAACATTAACGGCCACGGTCCTTTCAAATGTGACCGTAAACTGGTATACGCAAGCATCTGGCGGAGCTCCGGTATTTACAGGAAATCCATTTACTACACCATCGCTGAATTCGAGTATAACTTATTATGCCGAAGCTACAGGCGCAGATGGATGTGCACAAACCGTTCGAACATCTGCTACGGTAACGGTCCAGCCAACACCGGCATCTCCTGTCGTTACAACAAATAGTGTGACACTTTGCGCCGGCAATCAAGCCACTTTTGCGGCAAACAGCGTTGCGGGTGTTACCTTCAATTGGTATACGCAGGCATCAGGCGGTGCACCGGTATTTAGCGGCAATCCGTTTGTAACACCAGCATTAAATACGAGTACTGTTTATTATGTGGAAGCTGTTAACGCGTCGTGTTCAAGCACCGCACGTACGCAGGTAACGGCTACGGTTAATCCAAGCCCGGCAGCACCGGTTGTGCCTGTTAATAATGTTTCCATTTGCTCGGGCAATACCGCAACCTTTACCGCAAATAATGTTTCGGGTGTTACGTACAATTGGTACACCAATTCAACTGGCGGCTCGCCGGTATTTACGGGTAATCCATTCACAACACCAATATTGAACACCACTACATCTTATTACGTGGAAGCAGTGAACGGTTCCTGTACTAGTCCTTCCAGGACACAGGTAACGGCAACGGTAACGCAGACTCCTGCTGTACCTGTTTTGGCGCAAACACCAGTTCAGATCTGTTCGGGTTCTTCTGCGGTATTAACAGTAAATACAGTACCTGCCGGTACAACCATAAATTGGTACTCAAGTTCAAGTGGTGGCACATTGTTATTTACAGGCGCGCAATTTACCACGCCACCACTTACATCAAACACTTCCTACTACGCGGAGGCATCATCCGGGTTTTGTGTGAGCACAAGCAGGGCACAGGCAGATGTGATAGTGAACCCAGTACCGGCAACACCGACATTTGCGGTATCGCCTTTGAGCGCACAGATCACTTCAGGGCAAACAGCAGCGATCACCGCAAGCGATTCGTCGCCTGGTACTAGCTTTAACTGGTATACCACAGCGACAGGAGGAACGTCAATTTTTTCGGGTACAACTTTCACCACCCCGGCGCTGACGTCGACCACTTCCTACTATATCGAAGGGGTATCTGGTACAGGCTGTACCAGCGCCCAGCGCGCACAGGTAGTGATTACCGTTAACCCTGTCTTTTCAACTTCCTGCGACTTTGCTACATCACAAACAAATACCGCAAACGGACTATGCATAGGATGCTCTGTCTCGAATCCCAATAATGCAGCAGATGCAGATACTACGACCTTTAGTACATTGAATATGACTGTAGCCGTACTCGGGGCTTCAGTTAACCAAACCGTGATTTTTGGAGACACGGGCAGTGCCGGCGATACGGTAACCATAAAGGTAGGAGTGCCCGGCACGACATTTTCAGCAGGTGTTTTAAGCGCTATACAAATTCAATCTTATAACGGCGCGACAGTCAACAGTGATTTAACTAATCTTTCGGGCAGCACTGTAAGCATCCGTTTATTGTCAGGCGGGAATATTGCACTTATCAAATTTGTTCCTAACGCAACATTTGACAGGGTTCAGCTTACAGTAAATAGCGGTATAGCAGCGGCACTTAATTCATTTAATATTTACTATGCAACAAAACAGGTACCGGTGCCTTCTTTATCGGCTACAGCTGTAAATATATGTTCAGGAAGCACGGCAACGTTTACCCTAAACAACCCATTTGCTGATGTTACCTACAATTGGTACACCAGTGCGGTTGGAGGTATCTCCGTACATTCCGGTACTTCATTCACTAGTCCGGCACTCTCAACTACAACAACTTATTATATTGAAAGCAGCAGAACTTCAAATGGTTGTGCAAACCCGAACCGTGTAGCTGTAACAGTTAATGTCACACCATCGCCGGTTGTTCCTGTACTTGCACAAAGTACCGTAAACATTTGTTCGGGCGATAATGCACTTTTAACGGTAACCAATGCAGGCGGCGCGACGGTTAACTGGTACGATGCGCCAGCGAATGGAAACCTGCTGTTTACAGGCGCTGTCCTCAGTGTATCGCCGTCAGCTAACACCAGCTATTACGCCGAACTTGCTAATGGTACTTGTGTAAGCGCTAACCGTACCCAGGCTACTGTCGTTGTTAACGCAAGGCCGGTTGCATTTACTTTACAAAACAGTAATTTACTGATCTGTCCGGGCAGTACGGCCACATTACAAATTAATAGCCCGGAAGCCGGGGTTGCCTATAATTGGTATACTGTAGCCTCAGGCGGAGTTGCCGTATTCACAGGCAACACGTTTACTACACCGGCGCTGTCGGCCAATACCGTTTACTATGCCGAGGCAGTAAACAGTACTACGGGATGCGGCAATACCGGCGGGCGTGTCAGCGCAACAATCACCATTAGTTCACCTGTTGCTGCGCCGGTTTTAAATTCGTCAGCAATACAAGTGTGCTCAGGTAATGCTGTCACGGTTCTTGTCAATAATCCCCAGGCCGGGTATACTTATAACTGGTATACAGCGCCGTCGGGAGGTGTAGCGGTATCTTCGGGTACTTCGTTGATCCTAACTAACCTAACAGGAAATATCTCCTATTATGCCGAAGCAGTTAATGGTATAGGTTGTGTATCAGGTTCAAGGACACAGGTAAATATCCAGGTAAACCCGCTGCCGGTTGCAGCACAGATCACGGATCAGACAGGTTCTTCAACGCCATCAGTATGTTCAGGCAATACAACACAGCTTACAGCTACCAGTACTACTCCGGGTGTTACTTTCAACTGGTATGATGCAACTACCGGAGGGACATTGTTATTTACAGGTTCTGCCTTCAATACTCCGGTGTTAACAGCCAATGCAACCTATTACGTGGAAGTAATAAGTGCATCAACCGGGTGCGCATCTGCTGCAAGGACACCGGTAACAGTGACCGTTAACCCGCAGCCTTCTGCGCCCGTACTGGCTAATGGTAGTACAGTAAATAGTTGTTCCGGGTCGGCTGTAACCTTAAATATCAATAACCCTCAGCCGGGATATACTTATAACTGGTATACTGCCTCATCAGGCGGCGCAGCTGTATCTTTAGGAACTACGTTTGTATTAAGCAATGTAACAAGCAACATCTCTTACTACGCCGCAGCTGTAAACAGTACAGGTTGTATTTCGGGTTCAAGAACACAGGTAGATATCCAGGTGAACCCATTGCCGGTTGCGCCACAGGTAAAAGACCAGGCGGGTTCTTCTGCACCTGCAATATGTTCAGGTGATATAGCTCAGCTCACAGCTACCAGCATTACTCCGGGGGTTATCTTCAACTGGTATGACGCCGCTACAGGCGGAACATTGCTATTTACGGGTTCTACTTTAAATACACCCGCATTAACAGGCAATACAACGTATTATGTGGAAGCAACAAATGCATCAACAGGTTGCGTTTCTGCTGCACGGACACCGGTAACAGTCACGGTTAATCCGCAACCTTCAGCGCCGGCGGTTGCTAACGGAAATTCGCTGAGCATTTGTTCAGGTTCTGCGATAACATTAAATATTAATAATCCACAAACCGGGTACATTTATAGGTGGTATACTGCCTCGTCAGGCGGCGTAGCTTTGTTCTCAGGGACTTCGTTTGTGTTAACCAATGTAACGGGTAACGTCTCCTACTATACAGAGGCGGTAAATGGCACAGGTTGTATTTCGGGTTCTAGAACACAGGTAGATATCCAGGTGAATCCGTTACCGGCTGCGCCGCAGGTTACAGATCAATCCGGGTCCTCCGCACCATCAGTATGTTCGGGTAATATCGCACAATTAAAAGCCAGCAGTACCACTCCCGGGGTTGCGTTTAACTGGTATAGCGCAGCTACAGGTGGTACTTTATTATTTACAGGTTCTGCCTTCAGTACACCTGTATTAACAGCCAATGCAACATATTATGTAGAAGCGGCAAACGCATCGACAGGTTGCATATCCGCTGCAAGGACCCCTGTAACGGTGATAGTTAATCCGCAGCCTTCTGCGCCGGTGGTCGCTAACGGAAATTCGGTAAGCGTTTGTTCGGGATCGGCAGTAACCTTAAATATCAGTAATGCGCAGCCGGGATATACTTATAACTGGTATACTGCCTCATCGGGGAGTATAGCTTTATTCTCAGGACAATCATTTACGGCTAATCCAGGAGCAAACATATCTTACTATGCCGAAGCTGTAAACAGCACAGGTTGTATTTCAGGTTCAAGAACGCAGGTAAATATCCAGGTGAATCCTTTACCGGCTGCGCCGCAGGTTACAGATCAATCCGGTTCTGCAACACCGTCCGTATGTTCTGGCGGCGTAGCACAATTGAAAGCTACCAGCACCACGCCAGGGGTTACCTTCAACTGGTATGATGCGGCTACAGGCGGCACCCTAATATACACAGGTTCTACCTTCAATACGCCGTCATTAACAGCAAATACTACCTACTTTGTACAAGCAGTTAATAGCAGTGGTTGTACTTCCACTGTCCGCTCGCCGGTAACTGTTAAAACAATAACTGCTCCAGCTAAACCGCAATCGGCTAATTCTTCCGTATCGATTTGCCCTGGTAACAGTACGACGTTGAGCGCGACAAGCGATCCAAATACTGTGATCAATTGGTATTCGGTTTCTAACGGAGGCACGCCAATATTTACGGGTTCAACCATGACCACGCCGGTTTTGACAACTACGACAACTTATTATGTGGAAGCAGTAAATACCACCGGCTGTACATCAAGTCAAAGGGCGGTGGTGACAGTAAATATGTTGCAGCCGCTTAATGCTCCGGCGGTGACCGTCGGCCAAATAACTGCAAACAGCGTCAGCTTCTCCTGGCAGGCGGTAACGGGCGCTACGGGATACGAAGTCAGCCTGGATAATGGGCAAAATTTCATCACACCAAGTTCAGGTGCAACAGGCCTTACACATATGGTTAGCAATCTGCAACCAGGACAATCAGTGAGCATTATTGTTCGGGCAATCGGTAAAACCGCTTGCGAACTAAGCGCAAACTCGGCAGTTGTAACCGCCTCATCAGATAACCCATTTGGCGACAACGTGTACGTGCCTAACGCTTTCACCCCTAATGGTGATGGCAAAAATGATACTTTCCTGGCCTATAGTAATAACATGCAAAAGATCATGCTGTCAGTTTACAACCAATGGGGAGAATTGATATACCGGACCACGGATAAGTCTGCCGGCTGGGATGGCACATACAAAGGGCATGACCAGCCTGTGGGGGTATATGTATATTATTTGGAAGCCACGATGATCGATGGCCATTCTGTAAACAAGAAAGGAACTGTTACGCTATTGCGATAATATTCGCATTGGTCGTAATGAACAAAAATTAATAAGCTAAATGACCTGTTTTATGAAAAAAATTGTCATCGTTGCGCTAATCATATCCTGGGCCGCTCAAGTAAAGGCCCAGGTAGATCCTCATTTTTCGCAATATTATGCGTACCCGTTATATTTAAATCCTGCTCTGACGGGCGTTTTCAACGGTGATTTAAGAATAACCGCGAACTACAAGAATCAATATCCTGAAATAAATAATGCCTATCAAACCGGTGCATTATCAATCGACAGCAGGCCGACAAATAGAGTAGGGATTGGCCTCAACTTGCTTGACCAAAGCGCCGGTAGCGTAGGTTTTAATTACTTTACAGCTTATGGCTCTTTTAGTTACTCGATTGCTGTATCCAACGATGGTTATGGTAAGGTAAATTTCGGCCTGCAAGCCGGCCTTATTAACCGGAGCTTTAATCCAAGCCTGGCACAGTTTGGAAATCAATATAACCCGACAAGCGGTTTTGACCCTGGTATGCCAAGTTATGAGAGCTTCGCTACAACAAGCGCTATGGTGTTTGATGCCGGTACCGGGGTCTTTTATTACGATGGTAATCCGGCTCATGCCGTCAATGTGTTTGGCGGGATCGGGGTCATGCATTTGGCCCATTCGCGGGATAACTTTGCCTATCAGTCATCCAATTTCAGCTCGATTCCCATACGCTATACGGTTCATGGTGGTCTGCGCCTAAATCTATCTGAAAGCTTCGATCTAATACCGCATTTTATTTTCATGGATCAGCAAAAGGCGCAGGAAAAGGGGGTAGGAGCATATTCAGAAATGAAGGTTGGACCTAATAGCGGGCTAATCTTTGGCGGGATGTACCGTTTTAAGGATGCCGCTATTTTTGACTTCGCTTATCACTTTGATAATTTGATGATTGGGGCCAGTTATGATGTGAATAACTCCTCGTTAAATTCCGCTACTGCAGGGCAGGGTGGTATAGAGTTGTCTATCAGCTATGTTTTCCATAAACGTGTACAGGCCCCAGATCCGGTTTGTCCCAGACTTTAAAATCCGTCCAGTATGAAAAAGTTAGTTTTGATTATCGTGTTATTGCAGTTATTCAGCAGCGCAGGGGCACAGTATGTTGCTACGCCCCTCGTTTTTGCCGACAAGGCCTTTAGGGACGGAAATTATTATGAAGCGGCTTATTATTATAAGAAAGCTTTTGACGTGCTTGATCGTGCCGATCCATCTATGCCTTATCGGTCGAAAGGACAAAAGCGTCCGAGAACCCGTGCCGCTGACCCAATTTACCTGGCTTACCAAATAGGTGAATCCTATCGCTTGTATTATGATTTTGTGCCGGCCGCGGCCTGGTATAGACGGGTTTTAGACGCCGGTGCCAACCAGCAATATCCATTGGCGAGGTTGTGGCATGGTGTATGCTTAAGGACTGATCAGCATTTTGACGAGGCGATAAGTGAGTTAGAGAATTTTATCAAAAACTACTCCGGAGATAAGAAGTACCTGGATATCGCCCAGAAGGAATTGAAGGATTGCAGGTTTGCGAAGAAACAATACGGGTCGCCACTACAGATTGATATCACGATGATGAAAGGGAGTTTTAACCTGGGCGGATCAGACTACGCAGTGAGTTATGGAGCGCGGGAGTTTTATTTTACTTCTTCCAGAATTGTGAACAGCCAGGGAAAGCATTTGAATAACGTATTTGTGTCCGGAAAAAATGATCGTGACAATTTTAGCATGGTTACCTTCCCGGATGAAGGTGCGGGAAAGGTAGTAGAGTACGGTACCCCTTCTTTATGCAAGTCTGGTACCAGGATGTATTTTACAAGATGGTATAAGAAAACGGAAGGGCAGACAGTGCACGAAATAGCAGTCTCCAACCTGGCTAACGGCCAATGGTCAAAACCAAGGACACTGAATGGGCAGGTGAATGTGGATGCATTTGACGCTCAGCAGCCTTTTGTTACACCTGACGGGAAAAAGCTATTGTTTGTTTCCAACAGACCAGGGGGCATGGGCGGTGACGATATTTGGCAAAGTGATCTTAATGAGCAGGGCGACGCGCTTAATTCTACCAACCTGGGTGCTGCTATCAACACCCCATCGGATGAGCAGGCGCCGTGGTACGATGACGCCACCGGTAAATTGGCTTTCAGTTCCAAAGGATTGGTAGGACTGGGCGGGTTTGACCTGTATGTGAGCTACAACCATATGGGGCAATGGACAAAGCCGAAAAATATGGGTTATCCTATTAATTCTGCAAAAGATGACCTGTATTATATGCCCGACCAGGATGATAGCCATAAATTTTATCTGAGCTCGGACCGGTCTTCAGGATGCTGCCTGAATATATTTGAGGTTTATCAAAAGGAGCTAAGCAGGGATACGATTGCACAGATCGCCGGCCGTATACTTGATTGTGATTCGGCACACCTGCTGGCCGGTGTGAGGGTGTCGCTTGTGGACTCCATTACGCGGGACCGGGTGAGTTCGGTTATCACAGATGGTCAGTCACCATATATGCTGGCCGTTTTAGATTTCAAAAATTACCAGTTAGGGTTTGAGAAATCAGGCTATTTTACAAGGTTCATCCCTGTAAAAAATGCGGTTGAGGTTGAGGGAGACAGCGCGCGTTTAAATATGGATGTTTGTTTAAAGCCATTCAAAATAGATAAACCTATCGCCTTAAAAAATATATTGTATGATTATAACAAAGCGACACTGCGTCCGGAGTCGAAGATCGCACTAGATACGCTGGTGAGCATCCTTCACGATAATCCAAAGATCAGGGTGGAGCTTTCCTCGCATACGGATTCTGTCGGAGGTGATGCGTACAATTTAAAACTTTCACAGGCAAGGGCGCAGTCCTGCGTGGATTATATTTTAAGCAAGGGCATCACTGAGGATCGTATTTATGCGATGGGTTACGGAAAGAAAAAGCCGATAGCACCTAATTCTTTTCCGGATGGCAAGGATAACCCGGTCGGGAGACAGCTCAACAGGCGGACAGAATTTAAGGTAAAAGAGGCCGAGTGACCGTGTTGATACGGTACCTGTGGCGCTGATGGCGAAAATGATCCCGGGGATGTTATCTAAGCATGTCCCCGGGCAGAAAGCATTACCTCACACCGCCTGATTCGTAGTTCCCATCATGTATATTCTCAGCAATACCTTTTTCTTTTCTGTATTCGCTAAGTATGCTGTAAATATCTTCTAACTTATATTTTCCCGACTTGATTTTGTTAACTAACAAGGGGCTATCATTCACTACTCTAGTCATTATTTCCTCAAAATTTTCCTTATTGATAGTAGTCGCATTTTCCATTGTATTGCCATAAAAGTAACGATCATAAATAACGTAATCAGTAAATGATGTTGCGGCTCCGTTATGAAATCCGGTAAGCCCGTACTGTGTCCGATAAATATTATTGCCATTATTATTTAATTCAACCCTTATAAAAAGGGTATTTGTGTCTATCAATTTCTCGTCTTTTTTATTTACACTGTGCATAATATGTACTATAAAACTATCCGCCAGTGCGACCACAGATTTTGTATCGACTGCCTCTATTATTTGTTTCTCCGCATTTAAATCGGTTTTAAATATGAAGGACGAAATTACTTTTGATCTTAATCCAAACAGTTTTGCCTTAGTTACTTTAAATTTTATCAAACCGGTATGTTTCACGCCATGCAAATCGTAATAGAACCCATTTCGAAAACTACCGGCATCATCAAACTGTGCATGAGCTTTAAAGGTAAATGATGAGATGAATAGGATTGTTATTAGCGTGCGAAATAAAAGTGTCATGTTCATGTGTCCAATATAAAATATTTTTACAATTCGGGTAAGCACATTTCAAGAGCAAGTTGCCTTTCGCTGGGATTTAACGGCCATGGAAAATTGTTGTAAACATTGTCCTTTGTGAAGCGCCAATCACTTTTCAATCTGCCGCCGGATATTGGCAATCCATATCATCATTATAGATTGAATAATACCAAAATGTAAAGACTATCAGTTGGTATTACATGCAAGCAGTTACAAGGGCTTAAAACGACAAAAGGCCATCTTTCGATGACCTTTCCCTTATGGTAGCCTTAAGAGGAAGCTTTTCGAACCCCTTTTTTGCAGATTTAAAGCTATTGACCGTCTCTTTAATTTTGATCTAAATTTTTTTGGTAATCTTTTTTACGATCTTCTCTAGTTCGCTAAGAGAGCTGGTACTTGTTCTTGAATTGATTTTAATATTGAAGACATATTTTCCTTTTCGCACCATCATCAGATCAAAATTTTGATTATCAGTATGGTATACAGCTTCATCGCCCAGGTTAGCGATCTTCACCATGCCGTGCGTCCTGTTGGAAAGATAAACATCTGCAAATCTTTTAACGGCACCATCAATATCCTGGTAGTCCTCAAAAAGAAAATAGACCGCACCAATTTTCCCGGTTTTAGGGTCCGCTAAGTCCGCTTTATAACTGCATAAATACGTAGACAACGATACTTCCTTTTTACTAACGCTGTCAGTCAGATGTGTAGCTGCCCCTAAAATTTGAGTTGCTTCTGTTCTGGCAAACAATTTGGCCGGAATAAGTTTATCAATCTTAGCGGGATCATATTTGGGTGCCGTATGACCGAGATTTACTATTGTTAATACGGCTATTATTGTCAGCTTTGGGAACCACATTTTATGAATATTAATTTGTTGATACTTACTTCTTTAGATAAAGATGACCAATCAGGCTATTTCATCAAAAAAAAATCGACATACTACATAAAAAGTAGATGAAAACGATTATTAGAGTTGGACTCCTGAAATTGCGGATGGAAAGGGAGGAGATGTACATGGCTGATTATAGGTTTAGAGTACGAATTAATCGGACGAAGTTGATATTAAAAACTTATGTTTTAACGGAATAGGACATCGAAGCCCTTACCTGAGCGAACCACTTTCGCTTATATTGCAGATTAATAATCAGTTACAAGGGGTTAAAAATGGGGGAAGCCATCTTTCGATGACCTTTCCCTTATGGTAGCCCTAAGAGGAAAAATATCGAACTTGTTTTTAAGAGATTTAAAGCGATTAGCCTGGTAGTTATTCAAATTTTGAGCCAGTGCCCCAATGCACAGATTAGGGACCAATTTATATAACAGCTAAGGAAATTTGAAATCAGGAGAATTATTCTTTGCGATTTCTCAAATCAGTATTTTCAAAATAGTTCAAAGGGATTTAATTACTTATAAGTCTGGATTTAAATATTCTGGCGCCTAGCCTTAGAAATATTCAAATCGCCTGATTCTCATTATGAAGTAAAATTTAAAAATCCATCATTAAAACATCTGATGTCTGTATTAGACATCGTATGTTTGTATTGTAATTTTACAAAGATGAAAAATCAAAAATTATCAGATAAAGTTTCGGCAAGGATCAAACAGGATATTCTTGACGGAAAATATAAAGCCGGAGAAAAAATACCGGCCGAGCCTGAGTTGATGAAAGCTTATGAAGTTGGCCGGTCAAGCATACGCGAGGCGGTAAAAAGCCTGGCGATAGCCGGTATCCTTAAGGTTCAGCAAGGCTCAGGCACTTTTGTAAATGAACTGCTCCCGGAAGAGCATATCACCGAACGGCTGCGTATAGCTGATTTCGATGAGATCAATGCCGTGAGGAAGTTGATTGAAGGAGAGATCGTAAAACTGGCAGTAGATCATCACACCGCAATCCAGTTACAGGAAATGGAAAGACAACTTGCACTGCGCAAACAAGCTATTATCGCAGAAGACAAACAAGGCTGCACCAATGCAGATATTGCTTTTCACATAGCTATAGCCAATGCTTCAAATAATAAGGTACTTGCTGCACTGTATAAAAACCTCACACATACAATCCGGACATTTTTTTCTAAACGCGAAGCTGGTGGCATTGGGCATTTCGCCATGAGCCATCACCTGCATGAAGACCTTTTTGCGGCAATAAAGGGAAAAAAAGAAAAGCAAGCCCGCGAAATCATTAAAAATATACTTGATAATAATTATTAATTCAAAATATCATGACAATTCTAACATTCACTATCATATTGCTGGCCGGCGCTTATCTTGCCGGACTGGTAGGTTCGCTCACCGGCTTAGGCGGTGGCGTTGTAGTTATTCCGCTGCTTACCCTGGTATTTCACGTTGATATCCGTTATGCAATCGGGGCGGCTTTACTTGCATCTATTGCCAATTCATCCGGCGCGGCCAGTGCTTATGTAAAAGAAGGCATCACCAATATTCGCCTGGGTATGTTCCTGGAGATTGCAACGACCGTTGGTGCCGTTGCAGGAGCGGTTATAGCAGTTTATACGCCAACCAATACCATTGCCATTCTGTTTGGCGCTATCCTGCTTTTTTCTGCCGCAATGACCATTCGCAAAAAGAACCAGGAGGCCCTGGCAACCGGCAGCGCTTTATCACTTAAACTAAAACTAAACAGTAGTTACCCAACAAAAGAAGGTGAAGTATCTTACCAGTTAAAAAACGTAGGTGCCGGTTTCTCTATCATGACGCTGGCCGGTGTAATGTCGGGCTTATTGGGCATTGGTTCTGGCGCGCTTAAGGTTTTAGCGATGGATTCTACTATGCACATACCTTTTAAAGTAAGCACCACGACCAGTAATTTTATGATAGGCGTAACAGCTGCCGCAAGTGCGGTAGTATACCTTCAGAGAGGTTACATGGATCCAGGGATTGCTTTCCCGGTTGTCCTCGGCGTGCTAGGCGGTGCATTTACGGGCTCCAAGTTGCTTACCCAGTTAAATCCTAAGGTACTGAAATATATATTCTGCGTGGCAATATCGTTCGTCGCTATAGAAATGATCTATAACGGTTACCACCGTCAGTTTTAATTATTCAAAATTCTAACATCATGAAAAATTTCTTTTCCAAACACTTCCTGGCTGATAACGATATAGAACAATTTATCGGCTTACAATTAAGATACGGTGTCATCATTTCCAGCCTGATCGTTCTGGTCGGCGGCCTGATCTACCTGGGTCAGTCAGGACAGTTACAACTGCCGTCCTATCACCATTTTATCGGGATCCGGGATGGTAATACCAATTTCGGCGGAATATTGAACGGCACAAGAATGCTGAATGCAAAATCGATTATTCAGTTTGGTGTAGTTGTGCTAATAGCCACCCCTATCTTGCGTATCGCATTTTCGCTAATGGGTTTTGTTCTTGAAAAGGACAGAATGTATATGTTCATTACTGCAATGGTCTTAACTGTGATGATGGTGAGCATATTTGGCGGGCTAAAAATTTAAAGAGATTGAATAATAAAAAGTACCGTTGCGGAAATAGATCATTTCAACGCGTTTCGAACTCTTTAAGATTGTTAAAAATTCTCCCTGTAGTTTTACCTGAAATGAAAAAACGCCATTCTCTTTTAAGAAAATGGCGTTTTCAGTAGCCCGTAGGGGTGTAGCAATTTATCGACTCAATTTTATTCAAGTCGACTCAAATTGATTACAACTACTTGATTATCAATAATTTATATTGTTTCATGTGTTAAAGTTACTCAACTTTGCACCACATCAGTAAATAACAAACTGACAGTGGAAATGACAGTAACACTTAACAAATAACAATATGGCAACCGCCAATTTTTACCTCGACAAAGCCGACAAACAAGGCAAATCGTTTATCATGATGACTTATTTAGCTGGAGGGCAAAAGTTCAGGCACTCCGTTAAGATCAAAGTGTTACTAAGCAAATGGATACTGCGTAAGCAAAGGTTAAAAGAAAATAATAAAGAAGATCAGCTTATTAATAGTCACATCGACAAATTGGAAGCTATCATTAAGGATGCACAAACTCATTCTTTACTATTTCATTTCGAAATAGACTTTGATTTTGTTAAACAACGTTTTTTTGAAGCCTTGGGCGGAAAGAAAGAAGTTAAAGTAACCTTTATGGAAAGCTTTGACGAATATATTAGCCTGTCAAGAACCACCAAACAGGCAAAGACAACCGACAGGTATATTACCTGCTTAAATCACCTGAAAGCGTTTAGAAAAGCGAAGCGGTATGAATTAACGTTTGACAGAATTAATCAACACTTCTACGAAAGCTTTACTAATTACTTATTTAACGACAAGAAACAATTAAATAATACTGTGGGCAACTATGTCAAAACCGTCAAAGCGTTTATGAACTTCTCTATGGACAGAGGATATTGCCAACCTAGCCGGGATGTAAAGAAATTTGAGGTATTCCGGGAGGATGGAGAGATGATTTATCTATCGGAGGAAGAATTATTCAAGATCATTGATTTGGAGTTAAAGTGTGAAAGGCTCAGAATAGTGAGGGATAATTTTTGCTTTGCCTGTTTTACAGGATTAAGGTATTCTGATATATGCAAGCTGCAAGACGAAAACATTAAAGACGACTACTTAGAAATCAAAACAGAAAAAACAAGGGACTTTTTGCGCATACCGTTGAACCAACACGCAAAGGCACTATTGTTAAAAAACGACGGGAGACTTCCTAAGCTGTTTTCCAATCAAAAGACAAACGAATACCTTAAAGAGCTAGGAGAGCTTGCAGGAATTACAGAGAGCATCTTAATCGTTAAGTACCGGGGAATAGAGAAAGTGGAATTTTTAGAGCCAAAGTACAAGTTCATTAGTTCGCATACGGCAAGGCGAACATTTGTGACACTATCTCTTGAAAAAGGTATGAGGCCGGAAACGGTAATGTCTATTACTGGACATAAGGATTATAAGACGTTTAAGAAGTACATTAAATTAACCGATAAAGTTAAGTTGGTTGAAATGAATAATATTTGGTCAAAAAAGTTGTACATTGCATAACTTTCAGAAAGTAAAAATCTTTACTAACCTTTAGGTTATTGTTTCAGTTGGTTTTCGCCATCATCTTTACGACTTCATTATTGAATGTCTTGGGCTTTACAAAGCCAAAAAAACTATTATTTTAAAATAGACATCATGCAAATGTATGTTGATGTGAACGTTCTTAGACAACTGATCAGAGAAGAAAATCTAAAACTGGTTAACGATTTTAAAGAACTTGAGGAAAAGGCTCAACCCCCACTAAGCATTGCACAAGTTGCTAAACGCTATGGGAAATCAAAGGCTACTGTTCATAATTGGATTAACCGTGGATTGATTACGGGCTTTAAAATGGGAAAAGGTCGCTTCTTTGATGTGGGTGAACTGGAAATGAATTTAAAGGACTTTGAGCGATACACGGGAGTCGTTGAAAGACGCAAACGAATGTTAGCTGATTAAAAGATGCAAGCCCTGTGATGTAAATCATGGGGCTTTTTTGTAGCACTGTTATATAAATGCGATTTGATGGTTCGTGTCAAAGTCAGTCAAGTGGGTGCAACCGGTTGCAGTGAATGTTCCGTGTTACAGACTTTGAACAATAAATAAATATAAGGAAACCTAATTACTACCGAAAGCATTGCTACTTCAGCAATCGTGCCCAAACTCAAAAATTAGCCAGGAGGATTGTTTAGCGCAGCCCCAGCATAATAAAAGACAATTCGGGCAATCTCATTGACTTTTTATTTGTCGCAAACCACCTGGCTAATTTTGGCCTTTGCGCGCAATTAATTTAGATGAAGGGGGATTAATGACAGAGCACTGGAGTTATAGGCGCCAAAGAAGTTTGGAAGTCACAGTTTTTTCAGGTTCTATTTCGAATCGATCAACATATGAGGGGAATAAGCCAGTATATTTTGCTTTAGACATCGGGATTAACGAAAGGTATTCAGGCCAATCAGGTTTGCCGCCGTCACCTAAGATCAGAAAGACAGGTGTTTTACGATTGATCTCATGATACCTTGTTAGTTGCGTCTCATTGCACCATACTAACTTGTCCTTATACATGCCTGTCCTAAATTTTGCTTCGACATAAAATTCTCTTTTTGTATACCTGTCACGAAATTTAAAATCAGGGTTTAAGGATGCTTCTATATAAGCTTTGCTATTGGCTTGATAACTATGGGTCTTTTCCAAAATGTCATAGTAATTATTCGGGAACAGGTATTGTTGCACGTAGTCTTCAAACTTTTGACCCATTTTGAACGACTCCGGCGTATGAATATCTTCATAAATCACATCTGCTATCTTTTCGATAATTGAAAGGAAACCCATATGGTGTTGGTTTAAGGTTTGATTGCTTTCTCAATAATACAAAATAGGTCTTATAAGACCTAATAAAATCTTGCGCTATATATCAGCTTCGTAGTGTGGGAGAAAACCGCTATGATGCTTTTGTAAAGACGGTGGGCAGTAATGTCAGAGCTATGCGTATTTCCAAGGGGCTAAGCATGGAGGAAGTTGCCAACGAAGCTAATATGGAGTATAGACAATTAGGTCGTATAGAACGTGGCGAGGTTAACACCACAATAACATCATTACTTAAAATAGCGGACGCTTTAAAAGTAGACATCAAGGATTTCTTTCACTAAGAAACACCAATAACAAACCCATTTATTGTTTTACACATAGTGTCAAAGTCAGTATAATATAACGGGGGAAGTCTAACCCGTTGGACTCAAAGTACCGTGTTACAAGCTTCGGTACTTATACTACTCATGATAGTACACATAGCGTTTATGGTTACGGTATTTACAACGACGATGTCATTGGCGATAACACGCAGTTGGCATTGAATAAAAGTAACACTTATACGATTTTCAATCTTAGATGCACCACTATGCAATTGAGCATTACCGGGCCATTCCCGCATACCAATCCGGTGTCAGGCATTGTTATAATTTATTAGGGTACGAGGGAGGCTTTTGCGCATTAGTTAAATAAAAAAGTTAAAATACCGTGAAAACACGGTATGAAATTATAAAAATAATGTTCTATTATTGTATTAATATTTTACTAAAGCCCTAATCACAAAACATGAACCTCTGTAAAATGCACCGTTTTTCAGACTGAAGATATTAACGTTTAGCCTTAATCACGTTTAATTTTTTCGTTCTCCTTATTACCCATAACCGCATCACAATTCTGTAATGAATAAGAAATCCTTGTTACTATTTTTCTTGTGCCTGGTATTGTTTAAAAACTCCAAGGCGCAGGTATCTGTTGACCCGTTAACCGGATCAGCACAAGTTAATATTCCAATTTACACGATGAAAAGCGGGCAGGTCTCTATCCCGATCAGCCTCTCTTATATCGGAAATGGTGTAAAAACCAAAGATGTCGAAAACACAGCGGGGATGGGCTGGCAGCTCAACGCAGGCGGACAAATCAGTCGTGTAGTTCAGGGACTACCCGATGATGTAACTAAAGATAAATTGGGCAACCAGCGATTGGGCTGGATGAGTACGCTTGATACCGCGGCAAACAGTATTGCCGGATTTTCCATTGGTAATAACGGGAGCACCTGTGCTAATGAAACTACCGATATTTCCTATATAAATTCTCATTTCCCTTTTCGTAACGACACGGAGCCCGATAAGTTTTATGTAAGTGCTCCGGGATTATCATGCCAACTGGTTTATGACCGCGCAAGCGGAAAGTTTAAGCCACTTAGCTATCAGGATCTTAATATTTCCTTTACTACAGACCCAACCTCGCACCTGATCACCTCATTTACTATTACTAATGACAAGGGTGTTACCTGGGTCTTCGGGAACAATAGCGATTTGGCCCCGGCGGTAGAAAAGGTAACTGTGCAGACATCAGGTGGAAGCCACACCTATTTCACAACCAAATACCAGCAGTATGTGAATGGTATCACTTACTATGATAGCTGGAGCCTGCTGAATATTGTAGATGCTAATGGCAACGGGTTACAATTGGTATACAGCTTACCGTCCCCGGCCAGGAGCAGTACTGATACTATCGCAGTTTCCGTCGCGGGGGCCGCTCCCTCCTTGCAATACTATGTTCGTCAGACGGTTTATCCATTTACCCTGGGAAGTATTTACATCTACAGCAATGCAACTTCTGCCTCACCTACTTCTTTGTCTTTTAACTGGACAAATACTGGAAGTTCTACTGGTCAAACTTTTATATCTAGTATTATAGGCATGGGGAGATCTTTCAGCTTCAGCTATAGTCCAACCCGTTTTTCCGGCACATCTTTTTTTAGAAATTTTCTTAGATCCTTTTCCGAAAGTGGGTGTAGCTCGCCAATAAATTACAGTTTCGGTTATGCCGGTGAAAGTTACTCAAATACCTATAATTGTTGGTTAACCCCCCTCACCGATTCGACCCAAAATTATAATGATTACTGGGGGTTTTATTCCACTGCGCCGGGAAGCAGTACATCTAGGGTACCGAATGTGGCCGCTAATCCTTCCACTTCATCCTACCCGCGCTACGCGATTGCTGCAGCCTCCTCTCCAGCCAGTGCTTATCCCTACATGTTGGGTTCGGTTAACCGGGCTGCAGACCCGACCAATGTAGCAGTGGGTTCATTAATCAAGATAACCACGGCGCAGGGAGGCAACACCAATATCAACTATGAATCTAACGACTACTACGATTTGCCATCCGGCACGGTAGCAAGCGGTGGAGGCGTGAGGGTAAAACAAATTGTCGACTCGGTGAAAAACGGCTCAAATGGCGTAATAATTCGTAACTACACCTATTTAAACCCTTCAACCGGGCTCTCCAGCGGTAAGCCGATTTCATTGCCGCAATATGCTTTTACCATTCCTTATAGCGGAAGTGGTACCGGCTGGGCATTGTGGACAGTCGCAACTGCCCTCTCTACGCATGATCTCTCAACTGAAGATCATACGATACTATATGCCTATTCAAAAGTAACGCAGACCGGAGCCGGAAGTACTTTATACCAGTTCAGTGTTCCCGCTACTTACTGGGATTTGAATGCCGCGCCATCCTGCAACACTTGCAGTACAACAGAATGGTACCCAACGATGAATTACAGCGGCAGGAGTAATTGCACCTCTACCTACGGTCCGGTAAGCAATTACACCAATTCATATCCTTTTATACCCAATCCTAATTACGACTCTGAACGGGGATTGCCTATAAAAATAACCAACTATAATGACAGCGGGGGCGAAGTGAGTGAGACGAACTACACTTATCAACGATCATACTCACCAAGCGCAATAACTGCATTTAAATATGACGACAACCCCGGAACAGGCGTAGACGTCATGAGCTATAACAAGTACGTCATTTATTATAACACAAGTGAACTAGCGGCCACTGTGATTAAAAAGCTCTTTGATTTATCGTCGCCTACGACATCACATACGGAAAGTGTAACCTACACCTATGGAAGCACCAATCATAAACACATAACGCAAGAACAAACTACGAATAGCGACGGCAGCATTTTGACGACCTATACCAAATATGTGAAGGATTACACAGTGACATCAGGCACCAATGTAAATGTAACGGCCCTTTACAATATGCAGCTGCAAAATATCAATATTCCTGTTGAAACTTACCGGCAGGTAAACAGAAGCGGGACAATACTGACCACGGCGGCAACTTTGACTTTGTTTAGGGACACCGTAACTACTACCGGTATATCCGGGACAATGACCCATTGTCTTCCATCACAACAGTTCAAATGGATACAACCCGACGGTGGAACATTTACACAGATGAGCATTTCAGGACAAACGCTTACCAAAGACGTGAATTATTTCGGCACGGCCAACTATGATATCTATGATAATACCGGCACGCCATTGACCATAGATGATAACAATAAGCATTACCAAACCACGATCACGAATTATTTAGCAGGCAAACCAATTGCTGCCTTCAGTAATGCATCATATACCCAGGTTGCCTACAGCGATTTCGATAGCGACCAAAGTAATCCCGATTATGATTTTTCTATAACCGGAACGCCTTTTACTGCAGTCGGCAGCCACGCAGGAAACGCGTACGGGCTTACGGCAACGTCGCAAACTGTTTCGCATACGGTATCTAGAAATATCATGGCGAAGAACTACATTTTTTCGATGTGGATCAATGCAGCAGCCGGGACAAACACACTGAATATCTCGCTAAATGGCGGGACAGCAACACCTTATACTTATACTGGGACGGGTGCCTGGAAATACTATGAGTTTAACATTCCTGTAAGCAGTATGCCAGCTACGTTCTCTTTCAGTTTTACCTCAGCACAAAGCATTTCTATAGACGATATTTTGCTCTACCCGGATGTAGCGACTGCAGCCACTACCACTTACGACCCGGTTTACTTTTCTAAAATTGCTGAAACGAATACTAACGGCTTGTCGGCTTATTACACCAATGATCAATGGGGAAGACTGCTCTACGCCTTTGACCGGGATAAAAACATGGTTCAGCGCTATTCATATTTTACGCCAGCCGATCAGCAAAATATCGCCGCTGTGTCTATCGAAACCTCCGGTACTCTTTACTCCGGGGCAGCAATTGGATTTACAAATGCCGGATATAATGGTTGTACCAGAGTCGGCGTATCTTCCTATTGGGATTTCGGAGACGGAACTACGCTCACAGCGCCAACGATCTACACATCCCATACATACACCAATCCGGGCACTTACACGGTAACGCTTACCAGCACATCGCCTTTGTTCGGAACTAAGTCAGCCACAAGAACCATCACCGTGACCACGCCTCCTCCTCCACCCACATACGTAACGTTATCATACAGCAATTACACGACCAGCAACGGAAATATTACCAATGTGAACTTTAACAATGGTGTTGACCCTGTGATCAACGTGAGCGGATCATCCATCAATGGTTACCAGGTGCCCAAAAGTTCGCACCCATACACAATTACCGTTACCTTGAGCGGGGGAACAGGGTATAACCCTGGCGATGGCTCAGGATACGGCTGCGTTTTTACAAGTGCAGGGTGCCTGGATTATAACGTGCACAATACCAACACTTATTCATTTGGGAATGTCGACTTCAGTACGCGAAACCTGTTCAATTTTTCAGTATATACCACTAACTGCGCTAATTCAGGAATGTAATGAAAACCCTAAGCCTCACTATAAAAACTGTAAAGCAAAGCAAGGCTTGCATTACACTCCTTTTAACCGGATTGATCGCTACTGCGGTTAACCAGGCAAAAGCGCAGACCCTGGGCTTTACGCAGCAGGATATTATTAAAAAGGCAGGTGTCTACACTGACCTAGATATGGACGGACTGGCTGTAGGCGGTCGCCAGACTACCCGCATCTATTACAATGGGTTTGGACAAACGCTGCAAACCGTGGCCGAAAAGGCGAGCCCATTAGCAATGGACATTATTCAGCCATACGCTTATGACAACCTGGGCCGTCAAACGACGACTTACTTGCCTTACGTCGGTACTGACGGAACAGGCAGCTACCGCCCGAATGCTTTAGCAAGTGAACAAGCCGCATTTTATGGCAACGGGCTGTCAGATAAAGTTGCTGACGACAGCGCACCCTACAGCACCGTGCAGGTAGAGCTCAGCCCGCTTCAAAGATTGCTTAGTTCAGGCGCAGTCGGCAACGGCTTCCAACCGGGACAGCATGCGGCCATCCAAAACTACCGCTCCAACAATTCAAGCGACGGCAATATCATCATCTGGGGGCCGACAGGTTCTAACCTTGGGAATTATACCGCCAGCACTTTAACAGTGACAGAAGTAACCGATGCAGATAATGTAAAAATAGCGACCTTTACCGATATAGCAGGCCGCACGGTATTAAAAAGGCAGTACACAGCTACAGCAGGCAGTTACCTAGATACCTATTATGTATACAACAATGCGGGCATGGTTAGTTATGTAATTCCACCAAAAGCATTGGCGCTCATGGTAGCTAACGCCAACTATAGCCTGTCCCAGGCAGGGGTAGCTAATATCATTTTCCACTATTTATACGATATGCGTGGTCGCCTGGCACAAAAATATGTCCCAGGCATGGCGGGTGCCATAACTATAATCTACGACCCGATGAATAGACCGGTGCTGGTACAAAATCCGGTTATGGCGACCTCCTACAAGTGGTACTACATCAAATACGATGTCAAGGGGCATGCGATCAGCCAGGGTATTTACGTTGATCCGAACCACTACTCTGCGACTGTTATGCAAACACAGGTAAATAGCAATACGGCTTTTTACGAAACGCGAAATAATGTGACAGGGACTGGTTATTATACCAATACAGCATTTCCAACTACAGGTATCACACCGCTTGCGTATAGCTACTTTGATAACTATGACATGGACTCAGACGGGACGGATGAGTATAGCTACAGTACTCAAACAGGATTTACAGCCACACAAGGCATTCAGACCCCCGACAAGATTAAAGGCGTGCCGACGATGACCAGGAAGACCACCATGGCCAACAACACGGCAAGCGGCACGTGGCTGGTCAGTTATACGTTCTATGACCGGTATGGACGGGCGATACAGACCCAAAGCAACAACCTGATTACCGCAGCGGTTAGTGATGTAAAGACCAGTGCGTTGGACTTTACCGGAGCACCACTGCAGACCAAGGTAATAAAAGTAACGGGCAGCACCACTACCAGTGTACTTACTACCATCGGGTATGACCCCAGCCACCGCATCAATACTATTGACCAGAGCTATAACGGTGCAACGACTATACGGGTAGCGACCTATGTTTATAATGAACTTGGGCAAATGATTGATAAAAAGCTGCACAGTACTAATGGTGGCAGCACGTATATGCAATCGGTAGACTACCGTTACAACATTCGGGGACAATTGTTAAGTATCAATAACAGCAAGCTGACCAGCGATACTGGAACCGGGTCGGGCTATACCAATGATGACAGCAACGACTTGTTCGGCATGCAGTTTTTATATGACCAAGTTGATCCCAATGTGGTCAATAAGCCCTATTATAATGGCAAGCTTTCCGCAGTGAAGTGGATGAGCAAAGACGCGAGTGGTACACCCGGCTATGAACGCAGCTTTAAATACGCCTATGATGCAATGGACCGCTATACAACCGCCACCTATGCCGAACGTACTACTACGGGCACCGGGCTGTTCAATAATAACATCGGTGGTTTCAATGAGAATATAACTTATGATGTCGGCGGGTGTATCGCCACTTTAGGGAGAAACTCAGCTACTGGAGTAAACAGCCACATACAAATTGATACGCTCACGTATAGCTACGACAGCAGCACATATTGGTTGTATAAGGTGACGGACGGAACCGATGCAAACCACACCGGGGCAGGCTTCAGAAACCTCGCTAATTCCGGCAACTACAGCTACAGTCATGACCTTAACGGAAACCAGACAATTGACCCGAATAAAGGATTGATTTTGGCGTATAACGATTTGAATAAGACTGACAAAATAACGATCACAACAGCTACAAACAGGTACATTACCTATACTTATGATGGTACGGGCACACTGATCCGCAAGCAATCTTACGATAACGGAGTGCCGCAAACTACTACAGATTATATAGACGGATTCGTCTACTTGACGACAAGTACAGGTACGTTGCTCAGTTACTTTCCTATGCCTGAAGGAAGGGTAAGAAACACCAGTACAACAGGTGTAACCTTAAAACCAGAATATATCATTAATGATCAGCAGGGTAACGCGAGGATAAGCTTTGAAGAAAGCACGACGACACCGGGAATGGCTGTAGTACGGCAGGAAAACAGCTACTATCCATCGGGGGAGATCATGCCGGGCAGCCTGGTTGCCTTTCCAGCGGGTAATACGGATAACAAGCAACTGTATAACGGGGGCTCGGAATGGCAAAATGATTTCAGTAACTTGCCTGACTATTATGAAACATTTTACCGAAATTACGATGCTGCTTTGATGCAGTTTATAGCTGTTGATCCTGAACCAGAAAGCGCTGAAAGCATGACGACTTACCAGTATGCTAATAATAATCCAGTGGTTCATAACGACCCGATGGGGAATTTTGTTGTACCTCATGGTGATGGAACAGCCGAAAATTTTCTTGACGGAGGTATGTCACACGCTCAAATGATGCAGGCAATGGAGTACGGTACTGATAATTCAGCTTTGTTTGGTTATTGGGACATGCGTCCAGGAGGCAGCGGTGGTGGTAACGCCCTTGACGATGGACGTTCAGATCCGACCAGCAATTCGTGGGACAAAGCGATGCGGTATCTGGCCTTTATGGATGCAGCCAGATCAGGCGATCCCGACGCAGTCGAGGCATACGCGCGCAAGAATGGTACAACTTATAAATGGAACCAATTTGCAGGAGGTAACATAACTGAGGCAGAATGGGTGGCATTGGGAGGTAAACCTGCAACCATAGATCGATCAAAAGGAGCTAGTTTCTCTCCGGGAGGATGGGTAGTGGATGCTAATCAGGGGGGCAGTGATGGTAAATTTGGCTATGACCCTAGTTTTAAAAACGGACAGACAAGTGGCACCCCAGTTCTTCAATATCAGCCATATCCATTGCTACAGGGCTATCAGGTTGGTTTCAAATATTCCATAGAAAAAACAAACGGAGTTTCTAAAATTAGTGCATCTGATCCGATTGTTACATTGCGAGGAAATAAGTTTGGGTCCGCTGGTTTTGAAATGATAGCGCCACCCACTGTGACCATTGCAGGATCTGAAATACAATATCGTATACAGGGACAAGTCAACTGGGGGTTTAGTGCAGCCGGCATAAACTTGGGTTTTGCAATTAATACCAATATTGACGTTTCCTATAGTACAAAGACTGGTTCTTATTTTATAAATGAATACACTCCATAAATTATGGCACACATTGATTCAAATATAATAGCACAAATAATCATTATGATACTGTCGTTATTATTCGTTGCACTCTTAGGTTATATTCTTTGGTTAGTAATCCGCGCATTGCAAAAATATTTGCGGCAAAAGTGATAAGTAACATAATGCCAATCAGGGGGGCAGCCCCCCTAACTGGCGCGAGTCTGTCGGGCCAGGCTAAGCGGCAAAGCGACTCGTGACTTTCTTGAACTTTTTATATTTCAGACTATAATGAGTACCAAATATAAATTTGCTGATCATGAGCGGCTCTATTTTGTAAGCTTCGCAGTTGTTTGTTGGATAGACTTATTTATCAGAAATGAATACAAGCAAATTATGCCGGATAGTCTCCGACCCGGGTAAGCGTGCCGCGTGGCTGAGATGACGAAAAGTTTATAGATAGATAGAGTCTGGCCTTGTGCCGGGCTTTGTTATTTAATCAGCGAAAGCCAGTTAGGGTGGTTATCCCCTGATCTAATATCAATTGGAGAAAATAACTTCCCCGAAAGTGATACGAATTTTCAGTGAAAAGTGTTGGTTAGATACTAGTAAATGTCTTGAACTTTAGTATAAATAATTAAGCCAATCACTGCTTTAGGCTTTGTTTTTTATAGGCTACCTGATTTCAGCATGTTTTATGAGGCCATCTTTGGAGTAGAAGATGTGTTCTCTATCTTTAACAGCGTAGTTATTAAAGATGATGATCCAAAAGTTTTACCTTTTAAGACGAGGGGAAAGAAATAAACTCACCAAGCCATATCCGCAGCAACAAAACATTTACAGGTTCTAATAATTTATCAAAGTTTGTAATTCTCTATACAAAGACAGAAAACATGAATTATTAGAAATCAGAAATGGGTTCCAATGGAAGTGGGACGAATGCATAATCATTTCAGAAAAGTTAGGCGTGAGTCTGAATTGGTTTTTTGAACAACTAGTACAAATCCATCACCCTCAGGTTTGCACAACGAGGCGGGTTCTATCCATAATATATATATTCTATGCCGAAGAAAGTAGATAAGAAAAGGAAACCTATACAGTGTACATCAAAAAATTTGATCAAATTAAACTGATTTTATCCTATCTTTATTGACAGTAACTCTGACAGTAAAAACAAAAAACCCTAGTAAGTTCCTCACTTACAAGGGTAATTTTGATGATTCAGTAGCCCGTAGGGGAAT